>ERZ1673752.22-NODE-22-length-287999-cov-8.826376_pt1 | contig 287999 bp, 295 predicted proteins | sample MGYA00580195_ERZ1673752 | MGnify/ENA primary metagenome ERZ1673752 (study PRJEB41218, sample SAMN15661744) | gut metagenome | host: Homo sapiens | place: Canada: London | collected 2015-08-20/2019-03-30 | study: EMG produced TPA metagenomics assembly of...
ATTTTGTTTTAATTTACGATCCGCTTCTCTACCATCAAAAATATACTTTCCAGTTGATAAAGCAAAATCAATTATTTCGTCTGTTAGTGCTTTACCTAAAACATAATTTAAATTATTAGGATTTTGTTTCACAGCATATAGCATTACTTTTGGGTTGTGTCTTAAATTATAACTTGCTTCTCTACCATCAAAAACATACTTTTCAGTTGATAAAGCAAAATCAATCATTTCATCTGTTAGGAATTCATTCGGAACATAATTTAAATTATTAGGATCTTGTTCTACATCTTTTGTTATTAATTCTGTTATAGTATCAGTGTCTGCTAATGATTCTAAATTATATTGATTTTTGATTAATATTTCTAAATCTTCTTTCTCTGGTGCCGTGGATGTAATTATTTTTCTTATTAGTTTGGTTATATTCATATCTATTACCTCTTCTAGTATAATTTTACTATAATTTATGTGATTGTACAATAAATTTTAATAATTTTTTTAAAATAAAAAGAGAAACTATTTCTCTTTTATATATCTATATCCATCATAAGTAATCATATTTCTACTAAAAATAATCTTATTCTGAATAATATTATTAATATTACTAATATAATCACTATCAATATCCCCACTATATTTACCATTAAGACTATTATATCTACCCCTATCAGTAATCCAAGATAAATTATCTAAAATAACCATACCCTCACTATTAGATAATAGATCAGAACCTGAGAATAATCTAGAATCATATCTAATATTAAATAAATTATATATCGTAGGTAAAACGTCAATAGGCATACCACTCTTACTAATATTAACATTCTTCATTGCACTATTATATATCACAAGAGAATTATGATTAATTTCAAATAATTCATCTCTCTTATAACTAGATAATTCATTAATCTCATCTAAATCTAACCCATAAGGATAATGATCCGCTAGCATAACAATTACCGTATCCTTAAGAATACCCTTATCATCTAACTTCTTAATTAAACTTTCCATCGCCCTATCAAGTTCAATCTGTGTAGCAAGATAAGCCTTAGCCTTATCACTATAATCTAAGTCTTTAACCATATCCCAATTCTTACTAACAATACTATTACTCTCTTTATCATAATCAAGATGTCCTGATACCGTCATATAATAAGTCATAAAAGGTTTATCACTATCAATATAATCATTAATACTAGTATTAATCATCTCAATATCACTCTCAGGCCACATATCACAGTTAATATCAAGTCCCATATTACATGCCTTAAAATTATCAAACCCTAAAGACTTAAGATATTTATATCTATTCTGAAAATAACCATTATGAGCATGATAAGCATAAGTATTATATCCTTTTTCTTTAAATACAGTAGCTAGTCCATATGGAAAATTATTTTCTCCACTCTTCCACTTAGTCAAAGTAGCATAATTAGGATATAACCCCGTAAGAGACTGAGCTTCTCCTCCAATTGTCGATAAATAATAAGGTACATAAAAATTATCAAAAGTAAACCCATTATGAATAAGCTTATATAAAGTAGGAGTTCTCTCCTCATCTACTCCAATCTCACTATAAGATTCCGCTACTACAAAAATAAGATTCTTATTTTCAAACATCCCACTATATTTATTCTTACTAGTACCAGGATTATCTTCAATATATTTCTTAATATCCTTATTTAATTTATCACTATCTAAATCCAAATCAAGAATATTCTTATCATAAACAAATAATTCATCATTATCATCATTCTCTTCATAATTAACTTCAATCACCTTATCATCAAACCCAAATATATTTCTATATATATCTAACCCTGTACTAGATAATACTCCCATCTTCTGAATACTAAGAGGAATATTATTTGTATTATAATATAAATCATATAAAGAAATATCACTATTATTCTTAGTACTATTAATATATAATCTATAAGATAAGAAAGATAAAGGAATAAGAATAATATAACCAAATAAATACTTCTTATTACCCTTTATATCAAAATCCAGTTTTCTTCTAAAAATAATAAGTAAAATAAAAGGTAAAAAGAATAGTACCAAATAATGGATATTACTAACAATAACCTTAATAGTCTCTCCAGCAAACCCCATAGCCTGATCAGATAACTTAAAACAATCTAAAGAAAAGAAAGTTTGTAAGAAAGCCTTAAATATCGTTTCTAAAGCAAACCAAAAACAAAAAATAAAATAAATAATATAACCAAATATTCTATTTACCTTCTCACTCCATATAGTCATTAAAATAGTCATAACAAAAGAAACAAATAAAGAATATATAAGTATACTAAGTACTTCACCCTTAGAATAAATATCAAAAGAGATGAGAGCAAATACCATCTCAAAAAATACTAACACCAAATAATTCATTCCATTAATCTTTAATATTTTCTTCATCTTACCCTTCACCTCTAATAAGTATATTATTTCTTTTTATAATTATTATAAAATTCTTCTTTTAATTCTAAGAATCTATCTTCTTTAATAGCTTCTCTTATCTCTTCCATAATTCTAATTAAAAATCTTAAATTATGAATAGATAAAAGTCTTTGACCTAAAGTCTCATCTGCTACTAAAAGATGTCTAATATAAGCCTTAGTATAATTTTTACAGCATTTGCAGTCACAACTATCATCTACTGGAGTAAAATCTTCTTTATACTTAGCATTCCTTAAATTAATCTTACCATCTCTAGTAAAAGCATGACCATGTCTAGCAAGACGAGTAGGAAGTACACAATCAAACATATCTACTCCTCTTTCTACCCCTTCAAATAAATCAGTAGGTTCTCCTACTCCCATTAAATATCTAGGTTTATCTTCTGGTAAATATTTAATACCATATTCAATCATCTTATACATCGTCGGTTTATCTTCTCCTACTGAAGTACCACCAATAGAATAACCATCAAAACCTAATTTAACCGTCTCTTTACAAGACCATTCTCTTAAATCTTCAAATTCTCCTCCCTGTACAATACCAAATAAACTTTGATTAGGATTATTAAAAACAGCCTTCCCTCTCTTAGCCCATCTAATAGTTCTCTCAACACTATTCTTCATATATTCATGAGTTACAGGATATGGAGGACATTCATCAAAACTCATAGCAATATCACTATCTAATTTATTTTGAATCTCAATACTCTTCTCAGGTGTTAAGAATAACCTCTCTCCATTAATATGACTCTTAAATACTACTCCCTCTTCACTAATATCCTTAGGTTTAGCCAAACTAAATACCTGAAAACCACCACAATCAGTAAGAATAGGACCATCATAATTCATAAACTTATGAAGCCCTCCTGCTTTCGCAACAATATCTTCTCCTGGTCTAAGCCATAAATGATAAGTATTAGATAATATAACACCTGCTCCTATCTCTTTAATTTCTTCTGGATCAAGAGTCTTAACAGTAGCCTGAGTACCTACTGGCATAAACATCGGAGTCTCAAACTTACCATAGTTAGTCTCTAATGTTCCATATCTAGCCTTAGTATCTTTATCTTTATGTAATAATGTATATTTAACTTTCATAATACGCCTCATTTCTTACTAATTATATCAAATATAACAATTAAAGTAAAGAAAAAAAGTACCATTAAAGTACTCCTTATTCATGTATCTTCTTCATAAGTAAAGTAACATCTTTTAATTCTATATTAGAAGTATTAATATCTCCCGTTAAATTAGTCATAACATCAAGTATAGTATCATCTTCAAATCTAAATAAAATATTCTTACTAAAATACCTTCCATTAATATCACCTTCAAGTAATTCAAAAATTAAATCTTTAATCACATATCCAGTACTATCTACTAAATAAAAACTACCACCATGAGTATTATCTACCCCCATCAATATATCCAGATAAATCAATTCATGAAATGCCAAGGTCATTTCATGTCATTTCTAGCCTATAGTCTAGAAATGAATATCATCCATATCTATTATATTCACAGTGAATATCTAAAAGAAAGAAAAGAACTAGTATCACTAAGGATAATGATATTAAATATCCTGTTCCAAACGTCTTAAACGAGCAGTAATATAATTTCTTTTCACTACTATCTAAAAAATAAAACTTATAACTATTTACTAGAAACTTTTAATTCTTCTAACATCTGCTCTTTCATTTTATCTATATCAGTAAAAAATACCTTTATTCCCCTTGTATTAAGCTTCATTAACTCCTTAAAACTATCATAAATTAAAAGAAAACTCTACTTAAAAAGTAAGAGTTTTCAAACATTTTCGCTCGGGATTACTTATTACTCGCACCACCCGTAAGCGAGAAACATTGTCGACCAGGATTACTTATTACTCGCAAGCCACCTGGAAGCGAGAAACATTTTCTTATTAGTGCATGCATCAAATGCAATAATAATATACTATATTTTATGCCAAAAGTAAATACCATTGCATAAAATTGGCAAATTATCATTTGCATTAATATTATACACAATTTTTATTATTTTATTATCAACTAAATTTTATAGAAAAAAGACACTCAAATGAGTATCTTTAATTTAATTATTCAATAATTTCAGTAACTGATCCAGCACCAACAGTGTGTCCACCTTCTCTAATAGAGAATTTAGTACCATTTTCAACTGCGATTGGAGCAATTAATTCAACTGTCATAGTAACATTGTCACCAGGCATAACCATTTCAGTACCTTCTGGTAATGTAACTACACCAGTAACGTCAGTAGTTCTGAAATAGAATTGAGGTCTATAGTTTGTAAAGAATGGAGTATGTCTTCCACCTTCTTCTTTAGAAAGTACATAAACTTGTGCTTTGAATTTTTTATGTGGATGAACTGTTCCAGGTTTAGCAAGAACTTGTCCTCTTTCAACTTCACTTCTATCAATTCCTCTTAATAATACACCAGCATTATCTCCAGCTTCAGCATAGTCAAGTTGTTTTCTAAACATTTCAATACCAGTAACAACTGTTTTCTTAGTATCTTTTAAACCAACGATTTCAACTTCATCATTAAGTTTTAATTGTCCTCTTTCAACTCTACCAGTAACAACTGTTCCTCTACCAGTAATAGTAAATACGTCTTCAATTGACATTAAGAATGGTTTGTCATTATCTCTTTCAGGAGTTGGAATCCATTCATCAACAGCATCCATTAAGTCTTCAATAGCCTTAACATACTTAGGATCTCCTTCAAGAGCTTTAAGAGCAGAACCTCTAATGATTGGAGTATTGTCTCCATCAAATCCATATTCAGTAAGTAATTCTCTTACTTCCATTTCAACTAGGTCTAATAATTCTTCATCATCAACCATATCACATTTATTTAAGAATACAACCATTCTAGGTACACCAACTTGTCTAGCAAGTAAGATGTGCTCTCTTGTTTGAGCCATAGGACCATCAGTTGCAGCAATAACTAGGATTGCTCCATCCATTTGAGCAGCACCAGTAATCATGTTTTTAACATAGTCTGCGTGTCCTGGACAGTCAACGTGAGCATAGTGTCTCTTATCAGTTTGGTATTCAACGTGTGCAGTGTTGATTGTAATACCTCTTTCTCTTTCTTCTGGAGCTTTATCGATATTTGCATAATCCATAAATTCAGCTCCACCTTTAGCAGCTAAAACTTTTGTAATAGCGGCAGTTAATGTTGTTTTACCATGGTCAACGTGGCCAATTGTACCAATGTTAACGTGTGGTTTTGAACGATCAAATTTAGCTTTTGCCATTTTAATTTCCTCTCTTTCTTTAATATTACAATATATATTTTATCATATTATTGTATTTTTTCAAGTGTTTTTACTAATTTCCACCATTTTTTTTGATGATTTCATCAGCAATTGATTTTGGAACTTCTTCATAATGGTCAAGTTCCATTACATAGTTACCTCTACCTTGAGTAGAACTTCTTAAACTAGTAGCATAACCAAACATTTCAGCAAGTGGTACCATTGCAGTAAATGCAATAGCATTTCCTCTTGATTCTTGTCCTTGTGGTTTACCACGTCTTGCAGTTAAGTCACCAATTACAGCACCAGTATATTCATCTGGAGCAGTAACTACTACTTTCATTATTGGTTCAAGTAGTACAGGTTTACATTTGTTTTTAGCTTCTTTTAAAGCAAGTGATGCTGCAATCTTAAATGCCATTTCAGATGAGTCTACATCATGGTATGAACCATCAAATAATATAGCCTTAACATCTACCATAGGGTATCCTGCTAGAATACCAGTTTGCATAGCATCTTGTAATCCTTTATCGATAACTGAGATGTATTCACGAGGAACAACACCACCAACGATGTTATCAACAAATTCATAACCTTTCTCAGGATTTGGTTCAAATCTAATCCAAACATGTCCATATTGTCCACGTCCACCAGATTGTTTAATATGTTTACCTTCACACTCACCAGTTTGTGTAATAGTTTCTCTATAAGCAACCATTGGAGCACCAACAGTAGCTTCAACATTAAATTCTCTTCTCATTCTATCTACGATAATATCAAGGTGTAACTCACCCATACCAGAGATAGTAGTTTGACCAGTTTCAGGATCAGTATGCATTCTAAATGTTGGATCTTCTTCAGCAAGTTTTTGAAGGGCAATACCCATCTTTTCTTGGTCTGCTTTAGTTTTAGGTTCAACAGCCTGAGTAATAACTGGTTCAGGGAATTCCATACCTTTCATGATAACAGGTTTCTTCTCATCACATAGAGTATCAGCAGTTGTAGTATTCTTAAGACCTACAGCAGCTCCAATTTCACCAGCATATATTTCTGGAATCTCTTCTCTATGATTAGCATGCATTAGTAGTATTCTACCAATTCTTTCCTTAACATCTTTAGTAGAGTTAAGTACATAAGAACCACTCTTTAAAGTACCAGAATATACTCTAAAGAAAGTAAGTCTTCCTACGAATGGATCAGTAGCAATCTTAAATGCTAATGCAGTAAATGGTTCAGAATCAGATGGATGTCTAAGTACTACATTTCCTTTCATATCAGTACACTCAATAGCTTCAACATCAGTAGGAGCAGGTAAATAATCAACAACAGCATCAAGTAGTAACTTAATACCCATATTACCTAAAGCAGTTCCACACATAACAGGGAAGAATTCTGCTTTTAATACACCCTTTCTGATAGCTTTCTTAAGTTCACTAACACCTATTTCTTCACCATCTAAATATTTCATCATTAAATCTTCATCAAAATCAGCAGCAGCCTCAATTAATATATTTCTATATTCAACTGCTTTATCCTTCATATCTTCAGGAATCTCAATTTCAGTATAATCTTCAGCTTGTTTACCATCAAAGTGATATGCTTTCATAGTAACTAGATCAATTACACCATTAAAATCAGATTCAGCTCCAATAGGAAGTTCCATAGCAGCAGTATTTGCTCCTAATCTATCTTTAATAGTACCTAAACTAAAATAGAAATCAGCTCCCATTTTATCCATCTTATTAGCAAAGATAATTCTAGGTACACCATATTCATTTGCTTGTCTCCATACTGTTTCACTTTGAGGTTCAACACCTGCTTGAGCATCAATAAGTAAAACAGCACCATCAAGTACTCTAAGACTTCTTTGAACTTCAATAGTAAAGTCAACGTGTCCTGGAGTATCAATTATATTAAATCTATAACCCTTCCAGAATGCAGTAGTAGCGGCACTAGTAATAGTAATACCTCTCTCTTGCTCTTGTTCCATCCAGTCCATTTGTGATGCACCATCGTGTGTTTCACCGATTTTATGTATCTTATGAGTATGGAACAATATTCTTTCAGTACAAGTAGTTTTACCTGCATCAATATGGGCCATGATTCCAATATTCCTTGTATGTTCTAAGCTTATTTCACGAGCCATAATTCATTTTCCTTTCATTTATTATTTAATTTATTAGTAATTATTAATTTAAAGTTTTAATAAGTCTTTTACCTAATTCTTTTCTTGCATATAATTGTTCAAGATTAATAATACTATCTTTATACCTCTTATATGCTTCTATATAATTTCCATTTTCAATAGCATTAACGCAATAATCTACTACATTATCATAAATATAATCATAAACAATATCTTTGTTATCTTCTTTTTCTATACCTTCAACTATATAAGGTGCAGTATTATAATAATGTTCTATATCTTCATTAGAAACAAAATTATCTCTGAACCATCTAAGTACAGAAAGTTCATAACAATTATCGTCAAAATTATTTAAATAATGTTTCATGCAAGCAGTAGTCAAGTAACATCCACTACCCTTACTGCTATTACTTGTATTATCATCTCTATTATTATCAGTTCTTGTCCAGTTTTCGTTTAAATCAGACTTTACGTGTGTAGAATTGTGTTTGGCATTCTTATACGTGGTACTACCATAATAATCATACTTATAGCCAGTACCATTAGAATAAGGGGTTGATTTAAATTCTCTTCCATCTTTTGCAACATATCTACCCCTACTAGGATCATATTCCATATCTTTAATTTTATCAGCATCAAAATTTTCCATTTATTTTCTCCTCTCTTTTCAATCTATTTTGATTCCTAATTTCATTAACTTTCCTTTTGTGTATATCATCTAGCAATTTTATGTATATAGGATCAAAATAATTGTTTAATTCCAAAAGTAAATCATATTTTGTTTCTAATTCAATCTCAAGTTTATGCAATTTCTCAATCTCTTCAATAGAAGGAATATTATATTTTAATCTTTCCAATTCACTTTTAAAATAACTTACCTTTTCTTTAAAGATAGTATCATTACTTTCATTTAATGAATTAGACAAATACAACAATATTCTTTCTAGTTCATTGTATTCCATACTATTTTTCCTCTCTATTTATACTTTAAAATGCACAATCAATATTTTCTTCATATCTACTATAATGCTAAATCACATTATAAAACTTCAACTAATAATCACGTTTATTAGTAATTATTTCCCATTATTATAATTATCAATCTGCTTCTTTCTTAATACCATTATTTCCCACAGCCAAATTACTATTTCATCAGAAATTTCACTTTTTGAATTAGCAAGTAAGTCATCATTTAACTCTTCTACCTTATAGTATACAGATAAAATCTCTTTATAATCAATATATATCAAAGTTTTTTTATCTTCATACTCACAAGACCATTTAGCTACGATTTTCAAAATATCAGAATATTCTTCTCTCTTATTGCCAAATTCTTCATACTCACTAGCAGTAGCAAGTGGGCCAAGTAATTTATCGAAAGCAAATCTAATATTATAGTAACTTAAATCATTATTGCTATAAACAAATGTTATATCTTTAGAATCATTTTCATTCATTTATTAATCTCCTTAAATAATTACTAAATTACAGTAATAATTACCATCTATAATGAGCAAATGCTTTATTAGCTTCTGCCATCTTATGTGTATCTTCTTTCTTCTTAACTGATGCACCAGTTCCATTTGAGGCATCAATAATTTCATTAGCAAGATTTTCAGCCATAGAATGACCATTTCTAAGTCTTGCATATTGAGCTAGCCATCTAAATGCTAAAGCTTGAGCTCTATCAGGTTTAACTTCAACTGGTACTTGGTAGTTAGCTCCACCAACTCTTCTTGATTTAACTTCAAGAGCAGGTTTAATATTATTCATAGCCTTTTCAAATACTACCATAGCCTCTTCGCCAGTCTTTTCTTTAACTATATCAAAAGCATCATATATAATGTTTTGTGCAGTACCTTTTTTACCATCTTTCATAATATGGTTAACTAATTTAGTAACTACTTTAGAATTGTATATAGGATCTGCTAATACATCTCTTTTAGTTGCTCTTCTCTTTCTCATAGTCTAAATCCTCCTTCCATTAATATTATTTATTATTTAATTATTTCTTTTCTCTTTTAGCACCATATTTACTTCTACCTTGTTTTCTATTTTGAACTCCAGCAGTATCTAAAGTACCTCTAATGATGTGATATCTAACACCGATTAAGTCTTTTACTCTACCACCTCTAATTAAAACAACGCTGTGCTCTTGTAAATTATGTCCAATTCCTGGAATATAACAAGTAACTTCCATACCATTAGATAATCTAACTCTGGCATATTTTCTTAATGCTGAGTTTGGTTTCTTAGGTGTTGTAGTACCAACTCTTGTACATACTCCTCTTTTTTGAGGTGATACTTGTACAGTTTGTTTCTTTTGAATACTATTTTTTCCTACTAATAATACTGGAGATTTACTCTTTCTTACTTTCTTACTTCTAGGTTTCTTAGTTAATTGGTTAATTGTAGGCATTTTCTCACTCCTTTCTTACACATATCCTGGTGTTTCATTTTTTATATTTAATATAAGTTTTGTCCATGACAAAACCTAAAAATACCAGCAACAATAATATATCATTTTTAAAAATATTAGTCAAGTATTTTTTAAATATTTCCTCTCTATTCTATGTAAATTTATTAAAATAATACTACCTTTCATGAAAATCCAAGGTATTTTCATGTCATTCCTAGCCTATTCTATAGTCTAGGAATAAACAATAATAAGATATCATATTAAAAAGTGAAATACTTTCTAACTAAGATAATTCCAAATAAAAAGAAAGATAACTAGTATCTTCCTAATCTACTGTAAATGGATTATTTATAGTACCATCACCACTAATTATTACACTACTCTTTAATGATATAACTGGACGAATACCCCATTCATATGCAATATGCTCTCCATTTAATTCCCCTCTATTACTCATATACAGCATACAGGTAGGTTCTTTAAAATCTGAATTAGTAAAACCAACTGGTGTCATTGTCCACCATATTCCATCATTATATAAATAACTACTACTAATATCTCCTTCTTGTACTATAGTATTATTCTTTAAAAGAACATATTTTAAACTAATATTTTTTAGTTCAGTAGCTATACTGGTTATATTTAATTTAACAGCATAATCAACAGTAGTTCCTGTTGTATCTTTATTATTAATACTAAATGTTGTTACTTCTCCATCGGTATAATTATATACTGGTGATAATGTACTAGTAGATATGTTATTACCACTAGTAAATATTACATCTGCTAGTTTACCTATAGTCATGGTAAGGAATGTATTACTAGTACTTTTCCATGTAAACCAAGCATAAGTACCTAATGAACCTACTAAAGACATTAATAAAAGTATTACTCCAAATAACATAAATCTTTTATCTTTATTCATAATTATTTCTCCATGCAAAAAAGACTATGAAAAACTAGTATTACTACTAGTTATTTCATAACCTTTATCTATATTATTATTTATTATACTTAGATTAGATTTTCGACCCACAAAAACACATACAAAAGTGTCAGTTAACAAATGATTAACTTTTATTAATTTTCTCTTGTTTATAGTGGTCCCCCTCTCTAGTCTTTTTACAAATCAATTCTTTTACTTGCACCATAAATAATATCATAAATCAAATAGATATTCAAGTATTTTAATTTAATTTTAATACTTTTGTTTTATTTAAAGTATAACTATCATCATAATGATATCCTTCTAAAGATAATATATCCATAATAGTATCATTATCTTTATATTGTTCTATTAACTCATTTATTTCTTGTTTAGATAAATTATCTAAAGGAACCATAAAAATATCATCATTATAAATAGCACCCATTATTCCTAAAGAAGTACGATAAAGTATTGTCTGATAACTACCATCTTTGTTGCAGACAACTGACACACTACTTGCAGATACATCACTATCACTAATAGTTACAGCATCTCTAAAACTATATTGTATAGAACCACATGAAACATTTTCTACTTTATCTTCAGTACTACCCTTTAATAAAAGATATTTAGGTATACTATCTACATCTATATTTTTATTATTATCATCTACAATAAAATCTTTATTATTCATTCTATTTACATAACAATCTCTTAATTTTAATACAAATAATTCATCATTTATATATTCTTTCTTACCAGTAGTTAAAACATTTGAAGTTCTTTGATTAATAACATTACCTTTCTTAATATGTTTAATAGCTAATATATCATATTTATTAATGCCAGCTTCTATTTCATAGGTATAATTATTATTAGCAGTCATATAGTCTCCTACTACATTAATTTCTGTTAATATATATTTTCCTTTATCTAGCCCTTTTATTCTATGTGGCTCATTAGAACTAGTCCATTGATCCACTAAATTATTCTTACCATCTCTTAGTTCGAACACAATACCACTTAATTTGTTGTTATCATAATCCTCAGCCCAAACATCACAAAACCATTCATCAGTAAAATATACTTTCAAATTATTATCCCTTTCAAACACATCATAATATCCATTTGTTTCTCCTTGTGTTTCTATCTTTCGTTTACCACATCCTGCTAATCCGAATGAAGTTATTCCTATACTAGAAGCTAACACTAAAGCCATTAACCTCCTTTTCATTTCCTTATATTTCATTAAATTATTATCTTTCATTTTATCATATCCCTTCTGCTCATCCTTTAAGCCTACTAATTGTATTACAAAATAAAACCAATGTCAACCAAAAAATAGTAAAAATTTAATTATTTTACTATTTTCTATTTATTAATATCTAATACTTTAATTAACTTATAAGCAAAACCCGCTACCGGTTTATTACCCTTTTCTATTTCACCACCAATTCCATTTTTACAAGACCATAAACCATTACCATTTAATCTACTAAAATGAAAATCAGGTTCCGGTAATATTTCTTGAAATACTGCTACCTTATATAAATGATCATTATCTAATTTATCATTATATTTAATATTTAAAACATCTAAATCATTATATAAAGCCTCAAGTAATTTATCTCTAGTATTAATTTTTTTAATACCACTAAAACATCCCGGATTAAAATAAAAACCGTTATTATGTACTTCTCTAAAAGCCATATCAAAATAATCTGGTAAATCAAATCTAAAAGCATATGCGTAGCAGTTTCCTAATCTATCATTTACATAATATTTATAATCTTTTCTATAACTAGGAATTTTATTCATTATACTTTGTCTAACTATTAAATATTTAATATATAACTCTAATAATTCATCATATTCTAATTTATTATTAATAACATCTAATTTAATCTTATCAATATCATTCATTATATAATCCCCCCTCAAAAAGTAAATATAATATAACATACATACCAAAGTAAGTCAACTATCAAATAACCTTCTCTTATATATAATAAATATGTAGATATCTTAGATTAAGACTAAAGCTTAGACTTAATCTAACACTAATAAGACTTACATAGTAAGGCTTATAGTGAAAAAAAGAAAGAACCTAATCTTTCTTAATATCTTCTAACTTAACAGATACAATCTTACTAACACCAGACTCTTCCATTGTAATACCATATAAAATATCCGCATACTCCATTGTCTTCTTCTTATGAGTAATAATAATAAACTGAGTATTATCCCTATACTTATCTAAGTATTTACCAAAAGCCTCAACATTAGCATCATCTAGTGCTGCCTCTACCTCATCAAATAAACAAAATGGTACTGGTCTAATGTTTAGTATAGCAAACAATAATGAAATAGCAGTAAAAGTCTTCTCCCCACCAGATAATAAACTAATACTCTGTAGTTTCTTACCAGGAGGTTCAGCCTTAATCTCAATACCAGTCTCTAATATATTATCAGGATCAGTAAGTGATAACTCAGCCTTACCACCCTTAAATAACTCCCTATAAACATTCTTAAATTCAACTTTAACTTTTTCAAAAGTATCTAAGAACTTATCTTTCATAACCATATCCATCTCTTTAATAATATCATATAAAGTATTCTCAGCATTAACTAAATCTTCTTTTTGACCATTTAAAAAATCAAATCTCTCTTTAGCCTTCTCATACTCTTCAGGAGCATCCAAATTAACATTACCAAGAATACTTATATTATCTTTTAACTTAAGTACTTCCCTTTTAGCAGTATCAATATCCATATCTAACTTATAATTCTCATTAGCAAACTCATAAGTCATATTATAATCATTAGTAAGATTCTCCAATAAACTATCTAACTTAACATCAATCCTATTAGTCATAATATTAAGATTATTAAGTTCTCTCTCTTTCTTACTAGTAAGACTATTACTATGACTTCTAGTCTCCTCTAACTCATTAATACTATCATTATATTTATTCTCACTTTCTTTAAGTAAAGCAATATTCTTACTCAAATTAGATATCTCTTCCTTAACCTTATATAAAGAATTAATTAAATTATCTTCCTCACTCTCATTATTAGATATATTAGTCAAATCCCTAAGTTCTTTCTCTTTCTCTTCTAATGTATTAGTACTACTAGTAATACCACTAGTAATAGCCTCTTTCTTACTAAAATATTCAACTCTCTCTTCTTTATATTTATATAAAGAACTATTTAAAGAATTAATCTCTTTATCAATATTATCAACTTCTCTAAGTAATTCCTTATTCTTACTACTAAGAATATCTTTTTTCTTCTTTTCTTCCTCTATTTCATATTTAATAGATATCGAACTAACACCCTTTACCTGACTACCACCAGTTAAAGAGCCTCCCACATTAATAACTTGTCCATCTAAAGTAACAATCTTATATCTCTTATTAATTTTACTACTAATAATATTAGCCATCTCAATAGAATCCACTACAATAATATTACCTAAAACATTACTAATAATATTACTATATTTATTATCATAACTAACTAAATCAGCTGCTATACCTATATAACCATCTTCACTACTAATACTATTAATCGTATTATCATCAATATATCTACCAGTAATAACTGATAATGGATAAAAAGTAGCCCTACCTAAATTATTATTCTTTAAGTAATAAATTAACTCTTTAGCAATATTCGGAGTATCAACGACTAAATAAGAAGATGCTCCTCCAAGAGCAGTATTAATACATACACTATATTTAGAAGGTACCTCAATTAAAGAAGATATAACATTATGAATACCATTAAACTTAGGATTATCTAAAATACTCTTAATCTGTTTAGGTACAGATAAATTATTATTAAGATTATTCTCTAAGTAATCAATTTTATAAGTACTACTATCAATATCTCTATTATTCTTAACAATATTATTATTAATATTATTCTTTCTAACTATTAAATTATCTATCTTACTTTTATATTCATTAATATTATTATTAATATTACTAATCTTATTATCTAATACTTCAATATCATTATTATAATTAGTAAGTTTATTCCTAATACTAAGAATATCTTCTTTTAAAGCAATAATATTATTACTAATAAGAGATTCCTCTCCCTTATATTTATTTCTCTCTTGTAATAATCTAATATCCGAAGTAATCTTCTCTTCCTTCTTAGATAAATCTATTAATAATACTTGACTCTTATTAATATTATCTCTTACTTCTTTTAACTTATCTTTATATTTAAGTATATCAATATCATAAGTACTACTATCAGTAGATACCTTAGTAATTTCATTTTCTAACTCTTCTATTCTTTTCTTACCTTCTTGATATTCAAAGTTTAAGTCTTTAATCTCTTTAGCAATAACAGCTACTTCAACATTAGATAACCTATCTTTATATTCAATATATTTCTTAGCCTTCTTACTAGCTTCTTCTAGTGGTATAATATTACTATTTAATTCATTAATAATATCATTAACCCTATTAAGATTCTGATTAGTCTTATCTAATTTTCTAATTGCTTCTTCTTTTCTTCTCTTGTATTTTAGTACTCCTGCTGCTTCTTCAAATATTACTCTTCTATCTTCTGGTTTATTAGATAATATTTCATCTATCTTACCCTGACTTATAATATTAAAACTCTCTTTCGCAGTACCACTATCAGTTAAAAGTTCAGTTATATCTTTTAATCTTACTCTTTCATTATTAATATAGTATTCATTTTCTCCTGTTCTAAAAGCCATTCTCTTTATTGATACTTCATTAAAATCTATTGGAAGACTTCTATCAGTATTATCAAATACTAAAGTAACTGATGCACTATTAAGAGCTCTTCTACTATCACTACCAGAGAATATTACATCTAATGAATTATCCCCTCTAAGACTCTTCATAGATTGTTCTCCTAGTACCCATCTTACAGCATCTACTATATTAGATTTTCCTGATCCATTAGGTCCTACTATACCATTTATATTTTTACCAAATTCAATCGAAGTTTTATCTGCAAAAGACTTAAATCCGTATGCTTTTATTTCTTTTAAATACATATACTTCACATCCTACTTCTTTATTTTATCAAATTTTATAATAAAAATCTAGTTAATTTATTATATTTATATATTTATTACCCTTTCAGCCTTATATAAAATAAGTCTTCCAGGGCATGAGTAAGCCTCCTAAAGAGAGTCTTCCTCATAACAATGTCATGGTAGGTATAAGAAAAAGTACTCTTGTTACAGAATACTTATAAATATTATTTGTTTTTTAATGTTCGTATCTTTGATTTTGGAGGCATAGTTATTTTATCTATACCACCCATATATGGTCTCAATACTTCTGGTATTAAAATGCTTCCATCTTCTAATTGATATTGTTCCAATATAGCAGGTAATAATCTACTTGTTGCTAACCCAGATGCATTTAATGTATGCATATATTTTAATTTTCCAGTTTCAGTATCTCTATATTTCATATTTCCTCTTCTTGCTTGATAGTCTCTACTATTAGATACTGAACTTACTTCTTTATAGATTCCCATACTTGGTATCCATATTTCAATATCATACGTTCTACACATACTGGCACTACAATCACCAGCAGCTAATTTACTAACCTGATAATGTAAGCCCAAATTCTGAACAAGTTTCTGAGCATTTTCTAGCATTTCTAAAAACGCTGCATCAGACTTATCTTCAGTTGTATACTGAACCATTTCAACTTTATTGAATTGATGACCTCTTATTGTTCCTCTTTCTTCAATTCTTGAACTTCCTGCTTCTCTTCTATAGCATGGAGTATATGCAAAATATTTTTTTGGCAATTGTTCTACACTTAAGATTTCATTTCTATGTAAATTAACCAATGCAGTTTCAGCAGTTGGCAGCATAAATTTACCATCCATTCTATATTTTCCATCAAGCCAATAAACTTCATCTCTAAACTTTGGAAATTGACCGGCAGTATAACCACACTCATAGGTCAACATATGAGGTACTAACATAAAATTCCAACCATTTGATAAATGCGAATTTATAAAGTAATTCAATAGTGCCCATTCCAATTGTGCACCAATTCCTGTATATATCCAACTACCTTGACCTCCTAGTTTAACTCCTCTTTCAAAATCAATCATTTCCAATTTTGTTGCTAAACTAACATGATCAATCGGAGTAAAATCAAATTGAGGTTTAGTACCATAGGTAAATACAACTTCATTATTTTCTTTACCACCAGGTAAAACATCAGCATCTGGGATATTCGGCAAAGAAGAAAGCATTTCTGTTAATTGTTTTTCAATTTCTGCCAACATTTTATTAAACGAAGTAATTTTTGCATTAACTTTCTTCATATTTACTATTTCTTCTGTTATATCTTGATTATTTTTTTTCATAATTGCTATTTCTTTCGAAGCTTTATTTCTCAATCCCTGTAATTCAGATAATTCTTTGCAAAGATATTTTCTTTTATTATCTAAATCTATAATATCATCAAGTGAATCTATACAGATCCTTTTTTGCAAAGCTTTTAATGTACCTTCTTTTTCTTCTCTAATTCTTTTAATATCTATCATTAAAATCACTCCTCCTAAATTAATCAACACCTATTATACATTCATATTTTTACATTGTCAATTTTAAAATCAATAATTATTTATAAATTTATCAACCAAGTTATATGCTTCATCATCAGTAACCTGAACTATAGGATGTTTAAAAAAATATGTACTAGGTTCTATAATAGTACCAGACAAGCCACGGTCAAGTGCCAGCTTACAACAACGTATAGCATCTATTACTACACCAGCAGAATTAGGGGAATCTTCAACACTTAATTGAGCATCTAATGTAATAGGAACATCTCCAAAAATTCTTCCTTCAATCCTAATAAAACATTTTTTATTATCATTTTGCCATGCTACATAATCACTAGGTCCTACATGAATATTAACATCAGGTAATTTATCATTCATAATTGATCGAACCGCTTCAGTTTTCGAGATTTTTTTATACTCTAGTCTATCTCTATTTAGCATATTCAAAAAATCAGTGTTCCCTCCAGTGTTTAATTGATAAGTTTTATCAACAATTCCACCACGTTTTTCAAATAATTCAGTTAAAACCCTATGAACGATTGTAGCTCCAAATTGTGATTTAATATCATCTCCTAATATTGGTACACCTGACTCTTTAAATTTATTTGACCAATAATTATCACTTGCCAAGAATACAGGTATATTATTTATAAAACCAACATGTGCCTTTAATGCACAATTGGCATAAAATTCACTTGCTTTATTTGAACCAACTGGTAAATAATTTATCATTATCTCGGCACCAGATTCTTTAATGATATTAATTATTTTTTCTTCATTAATATCAGAGTCATCTACTGGAATAAAATATTTATCATTTTTTTTATTAATCATATGATTCGATACTCCATCCATTTGTTTTCCTTTTGAAACAACTACAGAGTTATCAATATTAAAAGTATCACAAAAAATTTTGGTACAATTAGGTGCTTCAAAGATAGCCCTATGTATTTCTTTCCCAACTTTTCTACTATCAATATCAAATGCGCAAACAATATCTATATCATATGGTTTAAATCCTCCTATATCCCAGTGCATCAAACCAACACAATTTTTTTCATTTTTGGATTTATAATATTCAATGCCTTGTATCAATGAACTTGCACAATTACCGACGCCAATTATTCCTACTTTAATTTTTCCCATCATTACACCATCCTTATTTATTTATTTATTATCTACTATGAAGAAAGATTTTCCAATACTCTGCATTTTTACGCCATCATAAAAAAGGCCACTTTCCTCATATAAAACAATTATTTTTCCTTTTACTTTCTTTAAATCAGATTCATCTTTTATATTATAATGACACCATATTTTATAACCATCTATGATATTTAATCCAGCAAAATTGTTTAACTTTAAATAGTTTTTATCTGCATGTAAGGCAGTATCAATACTTTCACCAAAAATAATTGCTCCTGCAGAACCACCATAAACAAGGCCATCATTTTTTATGTAATCAATAATTTTTTTATCAAATCCTGTTTTTCTCATTTCATTAATAAGTTTAAATGTGTTGCCGCCACCAATAAATATTGCAGAATAATCATTTAAATTTATTTTTTTATCAAGTTCAGTACACATTTCAATGTTCACTATACCATATTCAACATAAGTACTTTTAAACCATTTAAAGCAATCATCATACGGAATCTTTTCCATTGCAACAGGAATATATAATACTTTTCCATTACCTACCTCCCTTGCAAAAAAATTATCTAACTCCTTAACTTGTTCTGGGTCTCCTCCCCCAGATAATAATAATTTCATTTTTCTCCTCCTTATATATTTTTCAAAATTAATTTTTTACACACTTCATCTAATGATTTATTGCTATAATTATTAATACCATTAGAAACACAAAGAAATCTTTTAATATAGTTATTATGTTCTTCCAAAAATATTTTTATCACAGTATTCAAATCATATTTTGGAACAATAAACTTTTTATAATAATTATAATAATATTCTATAGCAAATAACATATTACAATCACAATTATTACACATTTCAAAACAACTATTAATGATTTTTCTGACTTTCCCATTTATACCATTGGCAGCAGGAATAATACCAGATAAAACAAGTAATGTAAATGTACGTAACCTATCATTATATTGAAAATTCTTGTTTATTACTTCATAATTAGGAAATATTGGAACATAAAAGTTTTTGTTACCATTTAATATCCATAGTAATCTTTCATAACCAAATCCAAAATCAGAAACATATTTTTTATGATTATCACTATTAATCTCATAAATATTTGCTTGCCCTAAATCAATACCTTTATATTGAAATTCTACTCCTACACCATCAAAGGCGGTTGTTTTATCTTTTAATACCAATTTCAAGCCACTAATATGCAATGATAAATAAGATAATATGGATATCCATTGTTCTAGTCTGGAAATATACTCATATATATCAGTTTCAACATCAATCGTACAAATATTTATGAAAGAAGACAAATATCCATCTTCGCTACCACATAATGATAAATTATTTAATCTAATAACTGGTTGTAATAACCATAAACTCTTTTTTTCTAACTCTTTTTTATTTAGCAAATAACTTTCTACAAGTTGTAATCCAGCAATCAAAAAGTCTGTATTGCCATCATTATTTAAAAGACTATCACAGCATCTATAATGAATTCCATATGAATTAAAAACATCATTTAGTTTTTGAAAAAGCAAGGCATCATCAAACAAATATTTATTTTTAGTATTAAGTAAATAATTATTATAATTTTTACTATAATATATATCGTTGTGTATAATGTTTTTATCCCATCCCTTAGATAAAAAATATTTTTCAATTTCTTTTTGAAATAAAACAAAATCCATGTTCACACCTCCAACTTAATATTTTTTTAGACAATAATATTCCCTTGTCAATAATTTCAGTAGTGTCACCAATAAAATAAGAATCAAATGTACGATAAAAACTATCTGCACTTAATAACTTCAAGAGTCTATTCTTATCAAAAATATTATTGTCATTCTTTTCTATAATGAACTCAATTATATCATCAAATTTTTCTATATTTGAAAAAAGTTCATCCTCAATATATCTAACTAATTCAAGCTCTATACATCCAATTATTGGTGACAAATCTATTACCTTCATTTTTTCATCATCCTGAACTAAAATGTTTCTTGAATTTAAATCACCATGTATCAAATAATCATATTCAATATCAGACACATCATCAATACATTTTTTATATAAATATAAAGCATCCAAAAGCCTTTCATTATTGCAATTAGCCTCTATTTTATTAAACTGACTTTCAAGTAAATACAGGTAACTATCATTATAATTAAAAGTAACTACTGGAAGTTTTTTTACCCATTCTTCAAAAAAATTTAACATTACTATAATTCTTTTATAAATATTCTTATATTTATCATTTAAAAAACAGCCCTTAACTAATTCCATTTTTATAAATCCCCTATCATCAAATGAAAATATTTTGTACAAGCATTCAATATTTTGATAATTTTTGTAATATTTTTTAATCTTTTTATATTCATAGTAATCATCAAACATTTTTATTAAAATTAAACCATATTCCACATCATTATATTTATAAATAACACCATTATTTGTTTTAACAAATTGTTCTAGATAATTATTATTTTCGACCATTCAGCAATCCACCACTTTTCTATAACATTCATATTCAGCTTTTGCCACATCATTCCATGAATTAAAATTTTTTTTAACAAAATGATATGATTCAACAGAAAAATAATTTTTATCATTTAATAGTTTCAACGCCGCAAGAGCAAATTTTTTAGTATCAAAAACAGGTATTTTAATAACACTTGAAATATCAAAATTATCTCTAGTAAAAGGCACATCATAACAAACCACTTTTTTCCCATATGCTAGTGCCTCAAGCAAACATTGGGAAAAAGTATCTCCAATAAAAGATGGATAGATAAAAATCTTACTTTTCAAAAGAATGTCATATTTTTCTTTTCCCTCTAACCAACCTAAGCAATCTATATTTTTTTGAAGGTTATTTTTTTTAATCATTTTATAAAATTTATTTTTTTCCTTGTCGAATGTAAAAGAACCAACAACCGCAAATTTTAATTTATCATTAAATTTAATCATATTTTTTACAATTTTTATAAATTCAAAGATTCCCTTACCATATTCAAACTTAGCCATATAAATACAATCATACTTATAATCTATAGTATTTAAACTAAAATTAGGAACTTCAATTGCATAACCAGGATATGAAAGATTTAAGTTCAAACCTGGAAAATACTTTAGCATTTTTTTCTCAACAGTTTTTGTCATAGTCAAAATATCAAAACTATAAATATATTTTTTTGCTTGATAATTTCGCAATAACATATATTTTTTAATCATTAAATTTTTTTCAAGTAAAAACTTTTTTAAGCAATCAAATGTAAAATTCCCTGTCTTAATTAAAGCTGTAGCAAATGGAATAGAATGCATAGTAACAATATATTTAATATTTGTATTCTTTAGACTTTCATAGATAGAAACTGCAATGTCCCAAATCTCCCAAGTTAATACAACTAGATCTATCTTTTCTTTTATTGCAACTTTTTTTATATTACCTGCTATTTGATTACTATTTAATACAAACCAACCTCTATTCATATATGCAGTTTTATAAACTTTAATATTATAAAAGTCTGCCATCCTATACACTTCAGGATCGATTTCTCCAAACGAGAACAATACAACATCACAATATTTAATCAAATATGGGAGCATATTCAAAATTCTAAATAATGGGCCTCTTCCCTCTTCTATTCTAAAATTAGAAACTAATAATACTTTTATATCAATCACCAAATACACTTTCTATGCTTTTTTTAAAATTATCTATTTCATTAATAAGAGAATATTCACCAATTTCAAACAATTCAACATAGTTAAAATCATTATTAGCACAATATTTTTTTTGTAATTCATTATTTTCATCTAAAATATTTTGACATGCTTCCATTGAAATAAACTGAGATTTATGATAATACATTAAATTTAATTTTTTTTCATAAAATGCTGTTATATCAACTACTATATCACAAATAAACTTATATGGTTTTGTAAATCTATCCCAAAAGTATAATATTATTGGATTATATGATAAATAATTATGCTTTTTACACATATTTTTAGAACATATTAATACTAATGAATCTTCAACTATTTGTGATGTGACTCTATGATCCACATGATAGTCATTTTTCCTATGTGTTACAATAATATCTGGTTGAAACTCTTTTATTATATTAATAATTTTTTTTCTATTACTAATATTTGCTTTTAGCATCCCATCAGAATTATTTAAAATCTTATAACTAAACCCTGCATATTTAGCGGCCAATTTTTCCTCTTTCAATCTGATTTTTTTTGTAATGTATTTAGATTTATTATTTATTCCTAAATTACCATTAGTCATCATTACAACCTTTACATTATATCCTTTATTGCATAATTTTAATATAGTTCCGCCAGCACAAATTTCTGCATCATCAGGGTGAGCAACAACAAATAATATTTTTTTATAATCTTTCATAAATCACCATCCATACTAAATTACTTAATATTATATTTTTTTACAATTTGTTCATATTCAACATCTTTCCATCTTCTACATTTACTACAAATGTCTGGATTTAATTCCCTTTTTAATATTTTCATTTTGATTTTATTTACATTTGAACAGTCTTCTTCAAAAACATTACCAAGATTAACAGAAATCCTATTATAATCATTACAACATAATACTATATCACCATTACACGAAATGTTATAAGTAAAATATATCTTATGACACCAAATTTCCCCATTTTCATCATCATTTACTCTTTCACACAATGATTCGATGGTACTATCTCTACTCCATGGCTCAGATGGTCCAAGAACACTAATATAATTGTATTTAGAAACAAAACTAGTATATGCAATTTTATCATCCAAATTTTCTTGTTTCATGTAATATGGAGGCTTAATACGCCACAATTCAACTTTTGTTTTGGAATTCTTAAATAGTTTCAATGCCATTTCAACTTTTGGCAAAACATTTTCAATATTTAATCCAGTAATATTATAATAGATTTCTGGATTAAGAGTATGTAAACTGATAGCAATTTCATCAAGATTGCTATTGATTATGTTATTAATATTATTTAAATCTAATAATAGTCCATTTGTAATTAGCTGTACCCTAAATCCAATACTTTTACAAAATTTAATAATATCAAATACTTCTTTGTGTAATAATGGCTCGCCTAAACCACCCAACACTACTTTAGGAAAGATATTTTTCCCTATAATATGATTAAACCAATTATCATCCATCTTATTTCTCTGCTCCAACAAAAAGTTATATAACTTTTCAGTATCAATAAATTGTTTTTTTCTTTTTGAAATTGAATTACTACAAAAAACACATTTTGCATTGCAAAAATTAGTTAATTCTATCTCTATAGTATATGGTACGGGTACTGAGGGATACTTCATTAGCATAAAGGATACTCACCATTTATTATTTTTAGAGATAGACTATGAAAATCATCTAAAATAGTCGAAGCAATCTTGTTACATTCTTCTAAATTAATTTCTTTATCAGTAGTAATTGTTATTTTCCAAGGATCAGATAATGATTGACCGCTCTGTCCAATCATTTCTACTGAACAATTAACATTAAATGTCTCAGATATTTGTTTTGCTATTTCATAAGAAGCAACACAATAAACTTTACCTGTATGATATATAGGATTTTTTCCACATATACCCTCCATGGTATAGAATCTTCTAGGCGTTATTAATCCACCCATTCGATTTCCTCTACCAACAAATCCTTCATCACCCATCTCAATAGAAGAACCAGTAAAAGTTAAATACAAGTCAACATTTTTATCATTGATTTTATCTCTTGTGTTTATAAATAATTTAATTTCAGTATTCGGAAATAATAAATCAATGTAATTTAAAATATCTCGTTTTACCTTTTCTTTGTTCTTTAAATATTCATCTATACTATTTACATATTGACACAATTGTGGAATACACATAGTAATATTAATTATACCATCATCATTAAATCCCATCATCTTTATATCACTACCAATCCAAATATTTTCTTTTTTATAGTCTGGAGAATTCAAGAATTTTTCAACATTTAAAACAATAGTTTCTAATTTTGAATTTCCATAAAATGCACATCCCATAGAAGTATCATTACAATTTAACTCTTTCAATTCACTAAGGTCATCTAAACTTCTAGGCGAAAACCAACTATGTCTTTTGCTTTCGTATCCCTTTACACCGCCAGGACTGCTTCCATCAGCAACTTCATATAAAATTTTAACATCAGTATCAAAATTTATCATAGGAAACCTTTCAGAAAAGAAGTTTCTAGTAGTATCAATAAGTAGTTTCTTAACATCGATCTTATCATCACCAAACTGTGATGATGCCCTTCCATTTAAGAGAACCCTAATTGGTTGAATTATTTTCCCATATCCAAATTCTACTATAGCTTTTCCTCCCATCATTCCAACCTTATCAAAATTATGATGTAAAACTACTCCAAATTTTTCAAGTGTATATTTTGAATAAGCATTTGAAAGATGTTCTGCTAGAGAATCAGACAAAGTATCTGGATGACCTATTCCCTTTCTTTCAACTATATCATATTTTTCTTCTGCTAGGTCTTTTTTCAAAATTAATCTAATATTTTTCATTTATTTTTTTCCTTTCTTTTATCAATTTTTTTGCTAATGATTTTGTTTCATTGTGTGCTTGAAGCAAAAAATCTTCTTCTTTTAATTTTTCATTGTTCTTAACTTCTAATACATATTCAATTTCTCTATTTTCACTTAATAATTGTGATAAAATACTCCAATCACAATTACCTTTGCTGATTACATTATGTTCATCGTATTCTCCAAAGTTATTATGAATATGTACAACATATATTTTGTCATGATAATTTTTTATAATTTCATTTTGCAAAATATTAAAATGACCAGTATCATAACATAAACCTGCACTCTCATAACTAAGCATACTTTCAATTTTTTCCAATGCATCATAATGCTGAAGATTTTCAAACACAACGATTACTTTCTTTTTTCTTGCAAGTTCTAATAAGTATTTAATTCTTTCCAATCCGATGATTGTATTTTCAATTGAGGTAAGATTTTCTGTAAGATGCATCACTACATATTTTACATTTAATTTAGATGCCTCAATAATACTTCTCTTATAGATATCAAATATTTCAATACCTTCAACAGTATCATTCCATATACTATCCGCTTTTTCAAAAGAAAGATGAAAAACGCTTACAGTAACACCTAGCAAGTTACACAAAGTAAAAATATTTTCTTTTTTACCATTATCCTTTGTATATTCATCACACCAATGAAGAGATATTTTTTCAAAATTTGCAAACTTAATATTACTGATTCTATTTAAGATTGAAGAGTTATTTCCGTACCAATATGTCATAGCAAACTTCATTTTTTTCTCCTTTCATCAATATTTAGTTTTTTTAATGAGTTCCCTATAAACTCATATCACACTAATTGCCTTTAAACTCCCTTATTCTCTTCTTTGCCTTAGTTGTAACTGTTTTAGTAATCCACTCCTCTCTTGGACCAAATGATAACTCATCACTAATAATTCTTACTCTATCATTATTTTTAAGAACATAACTAACATCCTTATAATCATCATTAACAATTGCTCCTACCATAGTATTACCAATATCAGAGTCTAAGTTAAAAGCATAATCTATTACTGTTGATCCTTTAGGTAATTCTACTATCCTACCATTCATTCCATAAATATATACTTTATCAGAAAATAATTCATTTTTTATTTGATTAACAAACTCTTGATTATCTGCGAATACTGAATTAATTTCTAATAATGAACTAAAGAATTGATATTTATTTTTTAAATCTTCTTGCATTACTTTTCTGGCATCACCTTTATTTATATCAAAGTATGCAGTAAGTCCAAAAGAAGCAATCTTATCCATATCGAATGTTCTAATTTGAGTTTGGATAAGTCTTCCTTCAGGACCAAATACAGTTGTATGAAGACTACTATACATATTAGTTTTAGGATTACATATATAATCTTTAAACTTACTATTTATAGGATGATATAGACTATGTACATATCTTAATCCTCTATAACAATTATCTATTTCATCTACCATTATTTTAAGAGAAAATAAATCATGTATATCAGATAACTTTTCTCCTTCATGTAATCTCTTATATATACCATATATATTCTTAGTTCTAACTTTTATTTCATTTGGTATATTATTATCTTTTAAAATATTTTCTATTTTATATTTCATTTCTAATAAAAGATCTTTATTTTCTTCTTCTAATCTTTTGTTTTTATCAAGTAAACTCATATAAATATCTGGCTTTAAATATCTAAAAGATAAATCTTCTAATTCACTTTTTATTCGATATGCTCCAATATAATAAGCAAGTGGTACAAATATATCCATTGTCTCTAGTGAATTTTCTTTTTGTTTAAACTCTGTCTTATATTCTAATGTTCTCATATTATGAAGTCTATCTGCTAGTTTAATAATAATTATCCTAACATCACTTGTAATACCAGTAATTATCTTCCTTGTATTAGCTACATTCTGCTCTTGCTTAGTAGAAAAGTTAAGTTTACTTATCTTTGTTACTCCATCTACTAAAGATGCTATCTCAGGATTAAAATCATGTGAAATATCTTCTTTAGTAACATGAGTATCTTCTAATGTATCATGTAATAATCCTGCACAAATTGTATCTCTATCAGCATGCATACTAGCAAGTATATATGCTACATTAAGTGGATGTATTATATAAGGCTCACCACTTTGTCTCTTCTGTCCTGAATGAAGATTATCAGCATAATAATATGCTCTTTTTATAATTTCTACTTCATTAGGATTATAACTTTTAACTAAATTAAGCAAATCATCAATAGTAAGTTTATTCATTTTCCTTCACCTCCATATATAACAAAAGAGCGGCACTCCAGCGGACGACCTCAAAATTAGTCATTCACAGAGTACTGCTCTTTAGTTATAATAATATTTTTAATTTTGTAGCAGCAGAAAAATATGTCAGCTAAATAGTTTCTAACATTATTAAGTATATAATTAATATTTAACATAACATACTTTGTCATAATGCTCACTCCCTCTTTTTTGAATAATTTAGATTAATTCTATAACTTTTTAGAATGTTTGTCAACCCCTTTTTTGACAATTTTTACCAGAACTAATGAAAACAAAAAACTAATTGGGTAAAGTTTCACAAACATTCTAAAAAATTATAACCAAAACCCCTTCACTTAATATACTACTACTAAAATGATGTATTGACAAATATTAATTTTTTATATGCCATATAAATATAATTTATACATAAAAAGATATAGTAAATTATTCACTATATCTTTCTAATTTTTTAATCATTTTATTCTTTAAATTATCATCACTACTTATTAAATTCCTTACAATATCTCCATATTTATCTTGTTCTTTATTATCAAGATCTAATAGTTCAATAAATTTATATGCTTCATCCTTATCAGATTCTTGATATTCTATCTCTATATAACTACCAATAGTATCAAACTCATCAATAAATATTAAAAGATTATTGTATTTTCTTACTTCTCTATATCTATCTAATACTAAATATGGTTCCATGTTAAGTAATTTAAAGAAATCTAATCCATCTCTTATTGAATTAATAGGTAATGCCTTTTCTAAACACTCATCTTTATTTTGATAATTTTTAATTTCTATTTTATAACTATTACCATTACATCTAATTCTTCCGATATATCCAAGTTTACTTAAAGAATCAAATTCATACTTACCACAAGTTATATCAATTAATCTAGTTCTTTCTTTATAACTATCAGTAACATTTTTTATTCTTACAATATCATTATCATTTATTTTTAACCTAATCTCTTTTTCTATACTACTCATTATTTATTCTCCTTATCATAAATACAATCATTTCCTAATCTATCAAAATATTCTTCTACCTTTTCTTTTAAATGAATATAATCATTATTTTCTAACTCATTATATATAGATACTACATCATCATTAAATCTACATAAATGTAAATTACCATCCATAGATAGATATATATCATTATTATCGCGACATAAGATTTTTTTATCAGAATGACAACTTACTTCACTACAAGTACATTTAATTAATGATATTGTATTTTCATTATCATCATAAATAGTCTTTCTAAATTCACTACTCTTAAACTTATAATTCATCTTCTCAAGTAGTGGTACTAAAGTTTCAATAGGAATAAAGTTTTCTTTATCTGTATTAGGAAACAATTCAATTATCTTTAAATCAGCCTTAATACTCTTAGCAAACTTAATTAAGTCCTCTAGTTCACCAGGATTATCAACTAAACTCTTAGTCAAAGTAGTATTAATTTCCACTCTTAGTAGTGGATAATTACTCTTTAATTTTTTAATATTATCAGTAGCAGTCTTATAAGATCCTTTAACTGTAGTAATTCTTTCATAATCATTTTCATCTAAAGAATGTATTGATATATTAATCTTATCTATTAAATCAAATATATAATCAGACGGATTAATAGAATATCCATTACTAGTAATAGTTATATTAGCTCCTAACTTCTTAAGACCTTCTACTACATCAAATAAATTATTATTAAGAAACGGCTCACCACCAGTAAAGTGAACATTACTAATATTATAAGTATTCTTTAAAAACTTATATAGATTAACAATATCATTAGTAGTCATCTTTTCTTCTATCCTATTTTTAATACCTTCTCTATGACAAAAAGAACAATTATATTTACATTTCTGAGTATAAACAATTCTAAGACATTTCTTTTCTCTAACCTCTTTTTTATGTATTTCTCTCATCATAAAGTCAATAAACTTACTACTAGCAGTACCTAAGAATTCTGGAATATAAGCAAGGCAAGTTTCTGTCTTAGGAAGTTTAGTCTTAGTCTTTATTTCAAATAAATCATTATTAACAATATCATTGATAACAGAAGACTTTGTAAAATAACCTATTCCAAGTCCTCTTTTTACTAAATCATACATTAACTCAGTAGTAGATACTTCAATTACAGGATTAAGTTTTAAATTAGGACTTTCACTTCTTATAACATCTTCAAGTATATTTCTAGTAGAAGTTCTCTCTGCTGGTAATAATATTTGATATTTATTTAATTCTCTAAAATCAATAATACTATCTGCTAATTTAATATATTTTTTATTAGCAACAAAACAATTATCAAAACTCATTAAAGGTACAATTTTCATTCCACTAATATCTTGTCCTAAAGGAGAATTATCTATTATCATATCTATTTCTCTTTTAGTTAACATATCAAGCATATCTTTAGTAGAACGACTTTCTATATAGAACTTAACACCAGGATATATATTTTTAAACTTTTCAATTATCTCACTTACAAGAAAGACTCCAATATGTGTTGGTACACCTATTCTAACCTCACCATTAGTAAGTGTCTTATCTTCCTTTAATCTTTTTTCAGCAGTATTTAAAGTATTAATAATAGATTCAACATAAAAAAGTAATTGTTTACCTGTTTCAGTAAGTTCTATTCCTTTTTTATCTCTTTTAAATAATGTAACATCTAAATTATCTTCCATCTTCTTTATTGCAATACTAACAGCGGGCTGTGAAATATTAAGTTCTTCACTTGCTTTAGAAAAACTTTTACATTTTGCTACTACATAAAATGTTTTATATGAATTAAAATCAATATTATTCTTAAATATATCCATACTTCTACCTCGTCTTTTTCTCCACTATAATAACATAAAAAGTACTATATTTCAAGTACTTTAATTTTATTGTCTATTATCATAAAAATTCTGTATATAAAAGGTATTTTTAATTTAAAACTATCTTTTTAAATTGTTTTTTACCTTTTTGAATAACTAATTCATCATTTACAAAATCATTAATACTAATTAGTCTAGTTACACTATTTTTTTTGTTTCCATTTATACTTATACCATTTTGTTCTATCATTCTTCTTCCCTCAGATTTAGATGAAACAATTTTTGCAAATACTAATAAATCATTTAGTAATATACCCTTTTCAATTAAAGATTTATCTATCTCTATTTTTTCAATATTCTCTGGTATACCACCTTGTGCCACTGTTGCATATCTATTTTCTGCTTCATTAATAAATTCTTCACCATGGTACATTTTAATTATTTCTCTTGCATATATTCTATGTGTTTCCACGATATCTTCTTTCATTATTTTTTCTATTTCATCTAAATCTAAATCAGTTGTTAATTTAAAGTAATCCATTAATACATCATCAGGTATTCTCATTGCCTTTTCATACATTACTTCAGCAGACTCATCAATACCAATATAATTACCAAGAGATTTACTCATTTTTTCTTTACCATCAATTCCAACAAGTAATGGAAAACACATAACATCCTGTGGTTCTTGTCCATAATCACGTTGTAGTTCTCTACCTACTAACAAATTAAATGTTTGATCTGTTCCACCTATTTCAATATCTGCATGTAACGCAACAGAATCATATCCCTGCATTAATGGATATAAAAATTCATGTATTCCTATTGGAATATTATTTTTAAATCTATTATTAAAATCATCTCTTTCTAAAATTCTTGCTACTGTATATTTTCCAGTTAAATTAATAACATCTTCAAAAGTCATTTTTGATAACCATTCTGAATTATAAGCAATTCTTATCTTTTTAGGATCTAATATTTTAGCAACTTGCTTAAAATATGTTTCACCATTTCTTCTCGTTTCTTCAAAACTTAATGCTGGTCTTGTTTTAGATTTACCAGATGGATCTCCGATCATAGCCGTAAAATCACCAATAACAAAAACAATTTCATGTCCTAATTCTTGAAATATTTTTAATGCCCTAAGAGCAACAGTATGACCTAAATGTAAATCAGGTCTTGATGGATCTGCTCCAAATTTTATAACCAATTTTCTTCCACTATTTAATTTTTCAATTAAAGTATCTTTATTATGAACTTCTACTGTTCTTCTTAATATTAAATCAATTTGTTCTTTTTTATTCATTTTCTTTTCCTCCTCTAATAATAAAACCGCAATAACTCTATACATAAGGACGAATTATCGCGGTACCACCTTAATTTATGATTAATAATCATACACTCAAAAGTTATAAAGTAACTAACTAATAAATTCATAATGTGTAATTCAGTTATATTATATGTTTAATTTCACCATCCTTAAACTCTCTAAAATATAAATAATACAACCTACTTCTTCATTAATCATCATTTATTTATCATATAACCATCATTTTTATATTTTTTAATCTTGTTAATTTTTATTTACTAACCAAATTCAAATATTCTTCTCTCGTTATTTCGTAGCAGTAACAATCTACTTCTTCAGTTAAAATAGTATACTTAACTTTTTTAATTTTATTAGTTCTATGAAAACTTAACTTTTCCATTATCTTCCAAGATGCTAAATTATCAGTAGCAGCACAAGTTTCTATTTTATCAATTTGTACTTCTTTAAACATATAATCGATCATTGCTCTAGCAGCTTCACTACCATATCCCATACCATGATAATTAAAATCTAAAAACCAACCAACATCTCTTATATTATCACTATTTTCATTACCAAATTCATCATAACTTTTTTGACAACTAGCTTGACCAATACATTTATTTTCTGATTTTAATATTATTGACCACTGAAATACATCTTCATTATTTGCTTTTTCTAATTTTTTATATTGCCATACCTTTTCTTTTTCCCAATCATAATTAAATTTTCCTACAAGATAATTTTTTGCTACTCTCTTATCACATAAAATACCCCAAATAACTTTTAAATCTTCTTCTTTAGTAGGTCTTAAAAGTAACCTGTCTGTTTCTAACGTTCTTGAGCCTAAATATTTCATTTTCTTACCTCTTCTCTTTCTAAACTCGTCATGATATTAAATCCTATTTTTTAATCAATTTCATATTTCCATCCTGGCTTCCAATCACCTGTTTTACGCCAGTCATTTTCATTTGCAGTCTCCCAACTTATATTTTTAGTAATAACCTCAAATGCCAGCTGAGGAGCCCTATGTGCTACAATACCTATTGTTTTGCCTTTATATTCTTTTAGTATATCATTAATAAAACTTTGTACTCTTACTTCAACATCTTTTAAAGACTCACCATTAGGAAATGGTACATCAATATGATCTTCATAGACAATTAATTTCTTATCTTCACCATCTAAATCTCCATAATTACATTCTCTTAATCTTTTATCTTGAATTTTCTTAACATTAGGAAAAGCAATATTAGCACTATCTATTGCTCTTATTAAATCTGATGTAAATATAACATCAAACTTAATATCTTTATTAACATTTCCTAAATTAAGAGCTTGTTCTTTTCCAAGTTCATTAAGTTCTACTTGTTTCCAGCCAGAACACCTTTTACTAGCATTATCATAAGTAGTACCATGAACAAAATATATAAGTTCTGTTTTCATTTCTATACCTCACTAATCAATCCATCCAACTCGTTTATTACCTCTATCACTACATATCTTAATAATGTATTTATCATCTAATATATAAACAGTATTAGTAAAACCAGCATTTACTTTTACACATTTCATATTACTATTTAAAATACCATTATCACTTATTATTTTATTTAAATATTCTTCCATCACTACCTCTTTTATCTAATCACCAATATAAAATCTATTCTTATCATTATTTAAAGTAATCTTATCTAAATAATCAATTCTATCTTTAATAGAAGCTCCCCTTAAATTATTCTCAATATCCTCAAATTCAGTAGTAGTACCATCTCTATTATAAATATATTTATCAGTATCATTATACTCATATTTTTCAATATCTTCATCTAAGAATCTATGACAATCATCATGAATAAAGAATATACCTTCTTTTATCTTTTTCGCAGGACTTCCACCATATATAGTATTTGAATTATATCTCTTATTAGTTATTAAACTCTTAGCTCCAATAACTGCTCCCGATCCTACCATAGCATTCTTTAATACCATTATTCCTTGACCAATCCAAACATGATCACCAATAAAAATACTTTTACTTTGATTTATTCTTTTCTTAGTATTAATATCATATATTATATGTGGATCTGCGCTTCTAAAACAACATTCAGGAGCTATCATACAATTTTTACCAATAAACAAATTAGTTTGTTCAGATATAACTATCTTAACTCCTTTATTTATCCAAATATTCTTTCCAAAGTAAATAGTGGAATTATTATATAGTTTTATATCTACAGTTATTTTTTCTGATGTTTTACATAAATATACTAGTGAATTATCCCCTCTAAATTCTATACTAGAATTAACTAAAGTTATTTCATCATTAATATATAAAACATTATTACTACCTATAAACTTTACTTTAGAATTATCTAAATTAACATTACCTATTATTTTATTATTCTTTTCATCTACTATTTCATTCATGCTTTCCTCCTTTTCCACTTCAGCCTGTAGTCTTCCGTGGTATGATAGAGCCTATATAATGGTCTCTATCATAATATTTTATTCCATTACACCATTCTCTATAAAATTTGGAACAAATTAATTTTCTTGTAGTATTTTTTCTTATTACTCAAATGCTACTAACAACTTTCTACTTTCTTATTTAAAGCTTCATCTTCTATCCATAATATATCTTCAATAGATTTATCAGTGTTAAATCTTCCATTACCGACAGGATAAAATATCGAATAGCATTTATATTTTTTACCATTAATAACTCTTGTAAATTCTTTTTTTCTACATAGTGAAACTGATGTTTTTTCTTTAAGAAAAACTGTACTAACCTGATTTCCAAATAGAATTATAACTTTAGGATTTACTATTTCTATCTCTTTTTCTAATAAATTTAAATACTTTTCATATACTGAATTTTGAATAGGTCTTGCATCTATTTGCGTACATTTACCTAAATTAGTAATAAACATTTTATTTCTTTTCATTTCGTCATATATCTTTTCGGCAAATTCTTTATCCCACTCATTTGCTTTTTTACTTTTAATTTCATTATATATATCAACATCAAATAAATTTGTTGCAACAAATAAATCCCAAATATTTTTGGTTCCAATCCATGGTGATCTAATGCCATTCCATGATGGTTCAAAAACAATATTTTTTGATGTTGGATTCATAAAAACAAAACATATATCCGGATTTGTATCACATCCACCAAAATTAATTGATTTTAATGTTTTATCCCCATAGACTTGTTACATTTTCTCATATTCATTTTTTTAAAGTTTCTAAGTTCATTTTATCTCCTAATTCTAAATTTTTTTTCTTTTTGTATCATCAAATTCATTAACAAAATTATTAAATTCTTTAAATGTTAATCCACTAGGTATAGAGTCTATTTCAGTTAGTTTTCTAATATCTCCATGGTCCTTAAAACCACTAGTAATATCTTCTATTGCACTTTCAACTGAATCATATTTATGAATTCCCCTTTTTGGTCTATTGGAATGTTCAAAGTGATACCAACTATCATTATATTTAAATAATACAAAACAATGCATTCTTATATCTTTATCAAAGTTTTCTTCTGTTTCATAACTTCTATGACAATATAATTTGTTTTCAAATCCCATTTTATCAAAGAAATATTTAATCATTTTTGCTTGTTCAATGCATGTTCCTAACCCAACTTCTAACATTTTATCTATTGAACTAATTCTATAATTTTTTCTAAATCCTTTAAGGTTATTAAGATGTTTAAATCCTTGATTATCAATCCACCCATATTCAATATTAACATTCATAAAATCCATTAATTCCATTGGTGTCTTAACATCATTAAATGTAATTTCATCTTTTAAAGCTACTACTTTAACACCAAAAATAACATCGTTTTTTAATTCTTCTAATTCTGGGTGTTTTACTAATTGTTCTAAAAAGTATACCATATCATAAATTGCCAATCTTTGATGTAAATTTGGATCACTTACTAATTCAGGATAATACTTTTCAATATATAACATTATATTTGTATAATCGCCAGAATCAGTATATCGCTCTGTTTCTTCACTAGCAAACTTCCAAGGCTTTCTAATCATTCTATATAAAATATCCAATTCAAAATCCCTAGGGGCATACATTGATCTTTCAAAATCTATTAGTTTAATTTTATCATCATTATAAAATATATTGTCAAAATGTAAATCATTATGAATTAAAACAAAATCATTAGAATCTAAATATTTATTAAATTTAGAATACGCATAATCTAAAAGTTTTTGTTCTTCTTCATTAAAAATATTAAGATTCTTTGCTTGAATATATAGCGGCATAAACTTTTCTTGCATTGTTTTGGTCCAATCATATTTTTCTCCAATATTACTATGAATTTGTTTCATAGCATCACATAGTTGTTTAATTATATCTTCTCTTTGTTCTTCTGAAAAAGTATGCCATACATTATATAAAGAAACGCCATCTATCTTTTCAATAATTTCATAAAAATATGGAACATCTTTTTTATTTATACTTGAACAATATAGCTTTGGAATTAAATTGTTATTTTTATTCGAATTATAAAAATCAATCTCTTTTTTAAATTCTTTCTCATTATCTTCATCAGTACATATCTTAACAATATATAAATCGTTAATATTATATATCGTATTCGTAAAGCCTATATTTATCTTATCTATTTTGGGATTAGTGCCAAATAAAGATTGATTTTGTTGTACTATTTTATTTATTATCTCATGCATTTTTGTTACCTCCTCATTTTTAATTAAAGCATACATTATCTTTATTCCATTACACCATTCTCTATAAAATAATGTTTACCTACAAAATCTATATCATTATCTTTTATTCTAATAAAAGATTCATTAGGTAATCCCACTATTCTAGCATATTTACTAACTTCAAATACTTCATCCATATATTCTTTATTATCAATATCAAAGTGAGGATATACATTTAAATCAATAAAACCAAGTCCTTGATAATCTACTAATTCATAATTCTTAAAATCATCTTTATATATTACTCTATCTGTTTGATTCATAGCACCAGCACTAGTACCAATAGTAATACCATTTCTATCCCTTAATATATTAAATAAATTATATTCTATAATAGATTTCATTTCTAATTCTGGACTACCACCCATTAAATAAACTATATCTGTTTTTTCTATATATTTATAAGCATCTTCTTTAGATACTCTATTATCTATTAAATGTACTTCTTTAAAATTAATATCTATATTTTTAAATACATTAACTATTTCTTTAACCTGAGTATCATTTCTTTCATATTCATCAAATAAACTAGCTATAAAAGTAATAGACATATTATTCTTAATATCTTCTTTTATATACTTCTTTTGATTATCATTAAACCCTTTATCCCTATCTATTCTACTAAACATATAATTAATTTTCATACTTACCTAGCCTTAACTTTCTCTTTATTATAATTGTATTTTTTATATAAACTTTCTTTATCTTCTATATCTAACATAGGAATATTTTTTGCTGATAACATAAATATCGAAGTAGCATAATCTTCTTGTGGTAAATCATATAAACTTTCTTCAGCATAATAATTATCTTCTTCTTCATATCTATTTCCAGGATATTTAAACATAATAATACCTGTATTTATATCAGTATCTGGTAATTTATAATCATCATTTAATTCTTCACTCATAAGATAATATCCACTTTGAAAATTATATCTAGTAAGCATATATCTATCTAAGTTATAATATTTATCTAATATCTCTAATGCTAATTTATTATTAATATTCTTTCTTCTTACATAAGATAATATTTTCCATACAGTAAATGTTGGTATGTTTTTTAAATGCATATTCTTTTTTCTCTTCTCTTCTAAAGCATTTATCATATTGTTAAATCCTTCTAAATAAACTGGACTATTTTTTACTCCTTCAATATGTTTATATAATCCTGTTTCTTCTAGAGGTAAATTTCCTAGTAAAAAGTCTTCATATAAATCTACTATTTCAGAACTAACATCTTTAAATAAATAATATTCATAAGTACTTCCATCAACATTCTTAATAGTAGTCTCTACATTATTAATAATCATTTTATCAGCAGATAACTTTTTATATTCTCTTTTTAACTTCTCTAATTCTTGTTTTCTTTCGTTTGGTTTAACTTCTACTATATTAATACACATAGCAAGTATTAATTCTTTATTCTCATATAAATAACTATATCTTCTTATTAATTCTTCTTTAATATTCATAACTATCTCCTTTAATAATATTATTTTATCATGATATATTATCAAAGTAAACATTTTATAATTTATTTAAAATAATCATCACGAGTAATAGAATAACTAATTAAATCTACTTGCTTTTTAGTAACTTTATCATATACTCTTTTTCTAAGAATACCTTCATACTTCATTCCTACTTTTTCTAATACTTTTCCGCTAACAGAGTTTCCTTCTACATAATAAGCATATATAGTTTCCACTCCTACTTCTTCGAAAAAGAACTTTATTATTCTAGTTAAAGCCTCAGTACCATATCCTTTATTCCAAAAGTTTCTTCCGTAGCAGTGTCCTATTTCTACTGTATTATTATTGACATCAATATCTACTGCTCCAATTGTTCCAATAGGGACTCCTTCCTCTTTAGGTATTACCATCCAGTTATAAAAATTTTCTTCCTTATAACTATTTTCTAAATAATTAAGAAATTTTATCGTATCTTCTTCTTTTTCATAAGCATCCCATCTTAAATACTTAGTTACTTCTTTATCATTAGCCCAATTATTAAACATAGCATTAGAATCACTAGTACTTGCCTTTCTAAATAAAAGTCTATTAGATTCTAATTCTACTGTTCCTATATTCTTCATATAAATCATCTCCTTTTCTTTCTTCAATTCTACAATCTTCTACTACAAAATAATTATTAATATAATATATTTCATTATCTTTTATTACTATGCATGAATCATTAGGTAAACCTATTATTTTATATTTATAAGAACTATCAATTATTTCATTTACTTGCTTTCTATTATTAATATCAAAATGAGGATCAATAGTTATATCAGTAAAACCTAATCCTTCATAAAAGAATGTCTTATCATAATCATCATCTTTAGAATAATACCCTATCTTACCTAAATTCATACTACCCGCAGATATTCCAAGTAATACTTTATCTTTAAATAATTTTTTATAATCTACTCTCTTAATTATATCTAATTGTATTAAAGGATTACCACCAAATAAATATATAATATCTACTTTCTTTATTATATTTATCATATCGTTAATAGAAGTCCTTCTGTCTATTAAATAAAATTCTTTAATACTATTAAACATATTTCTTATACCCATTATATCACTAGTACCATCTATTAAAGTATCATTCTTACTATAATCATCACTAGCGCATATAACAGCCATCCTATTATATCTATCTAATTCTTTATTTATAACTTCCTTTATTCTAGTATTAAACCCTTTTATTTTATCACAACCACTAAACAATATTATCATAACATCACCTACTTTCTCTTAACTTTACACTTATTTAAAATTATTAAAGGTATCTTCATCTCAACTTCAGTTAAACCAGCATGAGTAGATTTATGAATATGACCTACATTTCTATATTTAAAATATTTATTACTATAGGCTAAAGCAAAATAATCTCCTAGTGAATCTCTAAAGTATTTATGTTCAGTACCATTACCTAATAGCTTACTATTTATAAGTTCTTCTTTAGTCATTAATACAAAATAATCACTAAAGTATTTATTAAATAGATAAACAAATTCTTCCTCTCTATCATCTTTTATTTTAAAACTACATAGTCTTCCTTCAAAAGACGTATCTCCAGCAAGAGTATCAAATATATCTTTATAATCTTCTAATATAATAGTATCACAATTAATATGACCATGGTCTGCTACTACAATAATTAATGTATCATCAGATATAGTATTATATAATTCTTCTACTTTTTTATTAATCAATTCAAAATAATCTCTAGTCTCTTTACTGTCGGTACCAGTAATATGCATAGTAGTATCTGGTTCAGGATTATATACATAAATATAATTTTTATCTTTAACATTTAAACTACTTTTAATTTTATTTATCATATCATCGATATCTTCATATTTATTTTCATTAAACGAAGCAATTAATTTAGCATAATGCTTTCCATCTTCATTTATTAATTCACAAATATCTTTATATGGAAAATATTTTCTAGCTAGTGATACACTATCAGCATCTATATCAGTATCTTTAATCTTATTAGTAAACATTGTTACTATTTTATCCTCTTTTTTAAAATATAAATCCCAAGCAAGCCAACCATGTTCTACTGGTGTAAGACCAGTAAGCATTGATGTTGTTGAAGCAGTTGTAGTCGCTGGTACTACTGAAGATATTTCTTTTAACATATTTCTATAAAGAAAACTATTTTCTCCTAATATTTTTTTTATTAATCTTGAGCCCATTCCATCAAATAATATAACTACTACATTTTTTGGTTTATATTCTTCTAATATTTTGTCAATATCACTTAAAGTATTATGATAAACATCAAGTTCAAAATATCTCCTAATACTAGATGCTAAACTAACAATACTATTATCATATTCTGGTAATATAAACTTATCCATTTTATCTACTTCCTTTCTTTTATTATTCATAGTTATTTAAAACTACTGCTAATTCTAGAGCAATTAATAATACCTCTTTCTTTTTATCAATATTAGTAGGACCTTCTATACTTCTTTTGTCCCATACAGTACTATCTAAATTATCACCTGCATAATAAAAAGTAAAATATTTCATATTTAATCTTTGACAAACCGAAGCAATTACTGTACCTTCCATTTCTACACAGACTGCTCCATTATCTTTAAAGTATTTTATTTTATCTTTTGTCTCTCTATAAAAGGCATCAATAGTCCAAGTATAACCTTCAGTATAATCAAAATTATATTCATTTAATATCTTAATAAAATCTTCTTTATAATCAGGATTAATTTCTATTGTTTCACTAGGTGAAACATAATGATAACTGGTTCCCTCATCTCTAAATCCTTTAGTAGGAATTATAATACTACAATCTTCTATTTTAGAATCAAGTACTCCGCAATTACCAAAAATAATAACTTTTTGAACACCAGCAGAATATAACTCCTCAATATCCCCAGCAATCCAAGGTCCACTTACACCAGCCATAAAGAAAACTATTTCTATATCTTTATATTTTATTATATAGATATTTCTTTCCATATTAGCACAAGAAAAATATCCAACTTCAAGTGCACTATACTTTTCTATAACATCATCAAATAAATGTCTAGAAAATACTCCTACTGCAACACTAGGTAACTTAATATTTTTATCTTGTCCTTCTCTAAATTTAATACCATGAGCCTTAATAAATCCTTCTTCTTCACTAAACTTAATCATTTTATCCACTTCCTTTCTTTTATTAATATCACATATAGAAAAAACCGAAGGCAACTATTCCATATAAGAATAGTGACTCCGGATTTTATTAATTATAAAATACGTGTAGGCTTTACCCCGAGATAGCTCTATATATCTCCTCACTTGTTATAACTATATAATTTATTTTATGTTTTGTCAATCATTTATTACACTTTTGTAAATTATTTAATATATTGTATTATTCCTTGAGGTGAAAAAATTCACTTCAAGAATCAATAGTCTTCTTTAGTTAATTTAAAACTTTTAATTCATCAAGCATCAAATTTTTAATAAAATCAATATCTGTAAAAAATAAATCTAATCCACTTGCTTTTAAAGAAAGCATATACTCAAAATCATCAATGATTTCTCTTTCGACAGCAGAAGCAATTTTAACTACCTTACCATCAACAGTATGTCTACTTTGAATATATTTTTCTAATGTAGGAAAGGCATTCTGAATTAATATAGCCTGTTCTCTACCAGCAATTCTTTTGATCAATATTGTTTTACAAGAACCATACTTTTTTTCTTTTTTAGCAATAATAGTTCTGTACTTATCTACCTTTGTACTTAATGGTATAAACCATAAAATTTCTTTATCTTTAATTGCTAAATATGATGGTCTAGAATGACCATTTTCATGATTTATCATTAATCCTTTTTTATTAATTTGATCAAAGAATTCATCTTTAATATGATATAAATAACCAGTCTGAACTTTCATGTGAATCAACTCCTTAGTACTATATTATCATAAAAGAAAAGAAAACTCTACCTTTAGATAGAAGTTTTCTTACATTTACAACCGAGATCATTTATTGCTCGCACCACTCGGAAGCGATTAACATTTCACGACTAGGATCATTTATTGCTCGCACCACCTAGAAGCGATTAACATTTATCACTAAGACATTCCTTCGAATGCAATAATAATATACTATATTTTATGTAAAAAGTCAATTGTTTATGCTGAAAAAACTTCTAATTAATCTGTGTTATTGGTTATTTTATTGGTATCAATTCTTATAATTACGCCTTCTACTTCTTTATTAAATTTATTGGCTGTAGTTTTTTCATATATTTCAAATCCTACATCTAAGAATAGTTTCAATGCTTTTTCTCTACTTTTTTCAAAAGTATCATATAAGTATTTTATATTATTTTTATTTGCTTCTTTTATTAGTAGCTTAAGGGCTGGTTTTGAATATCCTTTACCTCTATATTTATCTTCTATTAAAATACCACAAGCATATATATCCTCATCTTTATCATATTGGTAATTTACATATCCAACATATTTATTTAGGTCTTTGTCTTTGATATATGCGAAATATCTATTTTCTTTGATTCTTCTATTTTGAACTTCTTGCCATTTTTCTTTAGGGAAGTCAATGCACCCTGTATCATAATGATAACCATTATACATAACTTTGTAGCCGGCATTATAATTCATTGTTTTTGGTTCACTTTCTAGTTTTTGCTCATAGGAATATTCTTCTAATTTTGGTATTATTAATTCTATATTTTTCATTTTTTCTCCTTTTTATATTTAAATATATTTTATCATAGAGACTACAGGCTCTATGATACCTAATGAAGACTTAAGATTAACTTAAGGCTTCATAGGCTATTATGAATTTAAAGATTCAGTCTCATAAAGATTTCTATATATCTTACAACTATTTAATAATTCCTTATGTGTGCCCGCTGCTATTACCTTACCACCATCAACAACATGAATAATATCAGCATCCATAATCGTAGATAATCTATGAGCCACTATTACAATAGTATGATCATTAACTAAATTATCAATAGTCTTCTTAATATAATCTTGAGAATTATTATCTAAAGCTGAAGTCGCTTCATCAAATAAAATCACTTCACTACCCTTAGATAAAGTTCTAGCAATAGATAGTCTTTGTTTTTGACCACCAGATAAATTAATACCAGACTCTCCTAATACAGTATCATACCCTTTAGGTAAAGACATAATATAATCATCTAAGTAAGCCATCTTAGAATATTCTCTTATCTTTTTAAGAGATATATTCTTATTAATTAATTTAAAATTTTCTTTAATAGTTCTATTAAAAACAAAAGGTTCCTGTCTAATTATTGATATATGTTTCCTTAATTCATCTTCACTTAAGTCTTTAATATTAATACCATCTAACAATATCTCCCCACTAGTAGTATCAAATATTCTAGTAATTAAATTAAATAAAGTACTCTTTCCCTGACCAGAAGCTCCTACTACAGCAATCTTCTTATTAGGTTCAATCTTTAAACTAAAATTATTTAATATATTACCCTCATCAGGATAATTAAAATTAACATCTTTAAATTCAATTACCCCTTTAACATTAACTAACTTCTTATTACCAAACTCTTCATCTTTATATAATCTATTCTCTAATATATCATTTACTCTTGATATAGATACACTAACCTTCTGATATGTCTGAGTTAAATCATTAATATTCTCCATTAACCAAGTAAACCTATATACATAATAAGTCATAGCAATAAAGAAAGTTAAACTAATCATCTTATAATATAATAATATAACACAAGTAGCAAATACTGAGCATTCTAATATAGACTTTAATAATCTAGTCTTTATATTAAAACTCTTCTGAATATCTATCTCCTTACTTGACTTATTATATATATCTTTAATAATACTAGTCATATCACTAATTAAATTATTTTTAATACCTAATGTTTTAATTTCTCTTATACCTCTAATAGATTCTGTAGTTAAAGAAGTAAACTTATCTTGCTCTTTTCTTCTCTCTTTATGTATATCTTTAAGTAATGGATTATATTTCTTTAATATTAAGAATAATATCGATACAATACCTACTATCTCTAATCCTATTATCCAAGAATTAATAAATACATAAACTATAACAATTATTGATGCCACTAGTGATGATATCATATTAAGTAATCTACCAAAAGCAAAGCTTAAAGTATCAGCATCACTTGTTATTCTATTTATTATTTCTCCTGACGACACCTTTTCATAAGCAACAGGAGGCAAACATAATGCTTTCTTATAGGTATAAAAGCCTAATTTTCTAGTTAACTTACTCTCTTCTTTATATAATATAGAATTAGCATAATGTAATACTACTCCATCCATTGTTATTTCTAATACAAAATATATCCCTAAAAATATTAAAGCATTCTTAATATCTAACATAGTTATCTCTTCTACTACTTTACCATTTAAATATCCAGTGAATACTTCACATATACCAGATATAAATATAATTATACTAGCAAATATTAATTTATTTAAATCTTCTTTAACTAACTTAAGTAGAGGCCTAAATTCTTTCAAACTCTTCATCTTTACACCTCCAAATAAAAGAACTACTTATTTATAAAGTAGTTCCAATTTAATATAATTAATTATTTTTACTTATTACAAAGTATGTGAAAAACATAAAAGAATCCCACTTTTCTTTAAAACTACTCTATCACTATTAAAAATATTTAAACTTAAAGTTCTCATCTTCATGATTTTCACTCCTCTCTCTTTAAATTCAACTTAACTATATCATATTATTTTATGTATGTCAACCATTATTTGTTACATTTATTTTTTATATGCCACTTCAGCCTATAGTCTTCCGTGGTATCTCGTAAGCCTACTTTAGTCTTCCTCATAGCATTTTTTTAGTTTATTTAATAATTCTTTTAATATATTATTATCTAATATCTTAGTAATAGCAAAACACTTCTTACCTAAATCTTTAAATGAAGCACCAGAATGATATAACACTTTATTATCTATTATAATAAACCTATCATGAAATATATTAGTATTTATTATTTCTATATTACTATATTGTTTTTCATACTTCTCTTTAGAAATATTATCTATATTTTCTGTGTATATTTTTACTTTAACATCAATATTTCTAATAATATCAAATAATTTTTTACCAGCATAATTATCTATTACAATTATTTCTTTCTTTGCTTTGGATAATATATCTATAAGTAATGAATATGCATCATATATCTGTCCTTCATAAAAAATATGATTATTACTTTCTTTTGGAGTTAATTTATCTAGTATTAAATTAATTTTACTATCGTGTTCTAATACTAATTTGTTAATATATTTTTGTTCTATCAGTGAAGTATTTATTATCTTTTTCATTACTACGAATGCATCCATTATTGAAATTGTTATCTTCGTTGCTTCTTTACTTTTTAAGATTGTAGCAAGCATATATACACCTTGCTCGGTAAAAACTCTGGGATTTTTATACTTACCTCCACGTTTTTCTATTTTTTGGTCGAAAATTTCGACCAAAAGATTATCACTTTCATCATCAGAAAGCTTAAAGCAATATCTTTCAGGAAACTTTTCTATATTATTTTTAACTGCTTCATTTATTCTTTTTGTTTCTACATTATAGAGTTTAGCCAAATCAGAATCTAACATTACTTTTTTACCTCTAATTTCATATATCATATTTTCTATCTTTATATTATCGCTTACAACTATATTGTTCATCACATCATCCTTTCAGTATTTTCTAATAAAAGATATGGCTCTTTTATCATTGTCTTATCGTTTATGATAATATAAATACTTGTTGATGTCAATATAAAAATATCTACTTGTTAATTAATTTCTTTACATAGATATTCCTTGGACCCCTTTTAAAACTTCTACTACCAGTTAAAACAAAATTATCTTTAATTAAATTATTAATAGAATATATATTATCTGGATGAATAGTCCCAATAGCAATCTTATAACCTTTACTTTTAACATATTCATCTAGATATTTTAACATTTGATACTGAAGGTTATTACCAACATACTTAGGATTAACAAACATTGGTCCATAATCTATAACTTCTTTATAATCAAAATCTAAATCAAATTTTACCATATCTTCTTCATTAGAAGGAATACTCATCATAGAACATACAAAATCATTATTTAAATAATATAGCCATATTTTGGTTCCGTTATCAAGTAATTCTTTTAAATCTTCCTTAGTGAAGTCTCCTAACCACTCAGGATACTGCATATTACTTTTAGTATATTCACGATATTCTATATATTTATCTAAATTAATATTATTATCTACACACTTTAAATCTTCTAACTTCATAACATTACCTCAATTTATTTTCTTAACATCAATTAAACATCTAGTATGATAACCATGTTTTTCGTAGAAGTTAATTCCCATTTTATTGTAGGCAAATACTTCGATAGAAATATATTCACATCCTATACTTTTAAAATACTTTTCTATCCTATTTATAAGTAAAGTACCAATACCACTACTTCTTACTTTCTTAGATACTACTAACTCTGTTACTTCACCACATTTAGGACATTTATAATCTAAATAATCATATTCATCATAACACCTTAAACATCCCATTATTAAACCTACTACTTCATCATTATCTATTGCTAAATAACATTTGCCATTATTATTATTTACTTCTTCTAAATCTAACATAGCCATCTTATCACGATATTCAGGATGTAACTGATCTAGATTATCTTCATCAATACTAAGAATATATTCTTCTAGTTCTACTAGTAAATCTTTTACATCTTCTAAATATCTATCTTCATATTCAATTATTTTCATTATATCTCCTTTTCCACTTCAGCCTGTAGTCTTCCGTGATATGATAGAGCCTATTCTAGTCTCTATCATAAAATCTTATTTATTATTTTAATACTTATTTTTTTATCATTAACATAATAATGAATAACATTATCATTAATATTCTTTAAATATATACTTCTTCCTATTGGACTATTTAAAGATACCTCTTTAATTTTAGCATTATTATCTATCATATATTTACCAGTTAATTTAATAGTATATTCTTCGATATCATCTATATCATATATAACTTTTATTTTAAGAATATCTCCTATATCTATTATATCATCAGAATTACTTTTTTTATCTACTATTTTTAAATATTTTTCATCCTCTAACATTTTATTTATTCTTGAAGCAATCTTTCTACTTTCTCTCATTGTATCTTCAAAAGCAAAATTATCATGCCATCCATCTCCTACTGCATCAGCATAGGATTCACTTCCTATGCTGGCAATAGATAAACTTAAATCTTTCAATCTATTTAATTCTTCATAATACTGATTAAATCCCTCAGTATCTACTAATACATCTTTCATAAACACCTCCTATGAACCTGTACTACTATAATGTTTTAAACCTATTTTAAAAGATAGAAAACATGGTATTAAATATACTACTATTAATAATGGTGATAATAAATATAATGTATTATTAGATTTTCCTAATAGATAAAGTAAAGGATAATAATTAACTGAAGCATATGGAATAATAAAAGTAAATATAAATATAAAACCTTTTCTAAATATTCCTATTGGATACTGAGCCATTTGTTTACCACCATCAGTTAATAAATTTCTTACTTCTAAGCCATGAATAGTAATAAAACAATATGAAGCCATTAACAAGAATATTCCAAAGAATAATACTATTGAAGATAGAAACATTGCTATTATTAATAATATATTTATAATATTCCATTCTATATTTAAATGACTTATAGCAATAAAGAATATTATTAACGATTGAATAATTCTAGCTACTTTTACAAAATCCATTTCACTACATATTACTTGATATAATACCCCTCTAGGTCTTACTAGTAGTCTATCTAAAGAGCCATCAATAATAAATTTATCAAACTTATCTACTCCTCTAAAGAATGTTTCATTAAAAGCAAAGCCAAAATGAATAATAGAAAAACATAATAGTACTTCATATAAAGTAAAACCTTTAATATTATCAAATCTTTGAAATAAAGCTACTGTCATAAAATAATAAGTAAAAAATACTCCTATCTGACTAATAAAAGTCAAGATAAATGATAGACGATATTCTAACTGTGATTTTAATTTAAGTTTCATTGATTCTATATATAACTTAACCACCTTGTATCACAGCCTTTCTAAGTGATACTCTTGATATTAAGTATCCTAATGATATTGTAATAATTATCCAAATAATAGAACCAATAATAAGGATATATCCTTCTTCTAATGGTATACTATTAGAATATATTCTAAAGGGAAAGTCTCCAATAAACCTAAAAGGAAGAAATTCCGCTATATGTTTTAACCATGTTGGAAAAAATGGTATCGGAACCGTTCCACCCATAAATATATCTGCAATTACACTATAAGTAGTCATAGACCCCTTTTCATCTAAAGTAAACATTGTTAAAATATGCATAAATAAATTTAAAGCTGTAACTAAGAATAATCCTAATACTAATGCTACTATAAATATTATAAAATTATTTATCGAATAAGGACCAGATAAATGAAATGGTTCTGGTAATGATATAGCAAGAATTATTAAAGGAACAAATCTAAGTAAAACTGCTACTAACCTTTTAGCTAGCATCTTAACATACCATTTAAAATAAAAATCTTGAGGTCTTACTAATTCATAAGCTAAATTACCATTCTTAATCATACTAAGTAATTCACTTTCTCTATCAAAAGGATATACTAAAGCAAATAATGCCTGATGAAGCCATAGGTAATTAACAAGTTCTTGCCAGTTCATTGGTACATTACCACCACTTTCGTAGAAGGCTAAATATACCATAATAAATATTAAAGCAAAGAATATTTGAGTACATATACCCGCTATTGCTTCCATTCGATATTGAAGATTAGTTATAAATCTTAATCTAAAATAACTTAAATATGATTTCATAATTCATAGTCCTCATATAATTTAAGTATTACATCATCAATACTTTCATTATCTATTTCAATATCTTCAATATTATATTTAGTAGTAAGTTTACTTAAGAAATTAGATATACTTATTATATTAGAATCAATTATAAAATTATAACTATCTTCCTTCTTACATTTCTTTATAACACCTTTTACTTTAATATTATCAATTTTATCCTTAGTAAATATCTTAATATTTTTATAACTACCATATTTAACTTTTAATGTTTTAATATTTCCATCATATAGTATCTTTCCATTACCAATTAAGATAATTCTTTTAGCCAGTGCTTCAATATCATTCATATCATGAGTAGTAAGAATTACTGTTACTTTATTTTCTTTATTTATCTTTTTAATAAAGTCTCTTACTATCTTTTTAGATATAGCATCTAATCCTATTGTAGGTTCATCTAAGAATAATATTTCTGGTTTATATAGAAGAGATGATGCTATTTCACACCTCATTCTCTCTCCTAAAGAAAGCGTTCTAACCGGTTTTTTTATTATTTCTTCAATACCTAAAAGTTCTACTAGATATTTCTTTGTCTTTTGATATTCATTATTATCTATTTTATAGATATCTCTTAACAAGTCAAAAGTGTCTTCCGCTGGGATATCAAAAGCAAGCTGACTTCTTTGACCAAAGACTACCCCTATCTTAGATACATATTTTTTTCTATCTTTAATAGGATCTAAATTATTTATTTTAATGCTTCCACTAGTAGGAAGAAGTATTCCTGAAAGCATCTTAATTGTGGTACTCTTTCCAGCACCATTTGGACCAATATAACCAATTACTTCTCCTTTCTTTATTTCAAAAGATACATTTTTTACTGCTTCTACTATTTTGTATTCTCTTTTGAAAAATGATTTTAAAGCAGCTTTTAGTCCACTATTTCTTTTGGCTACTTTAAAAGTTTTTGTTATGTTGTCAACTTTGATGAATGACATTTTAATATCACATCCTTTCTGACAATGCAAAAAAGCCACATATTTCAAATATGTAGTTTCATCGTGCAATTAAATATATGGTTTTTTCTTCGCAAATGTCATAATAAATATATTATATTAATTTTTATTTGTCAATAGTTTTATATTAATTTTTACTTAATAATTTAGATAATGGCTTAAATTCAGTAGATTCTTCTAACTTTTCTTCATAATATTTACCATCTTGGTAGAAGCCTCTCAAAGCATATGCTTCTTTAATATTATGAGCCTTTACTTCACTAGTAATTATTCTATATTCATTATCTACTATCTCAATACAAGAGCAATTACTTAACATTATACCTACTTTATCTTTATTTTTTAATTCTTCTTTAGTAGATTCATATCTTCCATTTTCATCAGTATGAGGAGTAATGTAAGCATCAATAAAATTTAGACAATCTACACTACTAAAAGTTACATCATTATCACTAGTTACCGAGTCTGAATTACAAGAATTAAACCAGCACACTGCTCCAGCAGATACTCCACATAATACTTTACCATCATTATATGCATCAAGTAATACTTTATCAAATCCTGTTTTCTTCCATAAATTAATCATCTCTAAAGTATCACCGCCACCTTCATAAATAATATCAGCCCATGCTATTTTTTCCTTTACTACTTCCATATCATCTAGTTCAGTACTTTTTAAATTTCTGCAACTACAGTCAAACATATCTCCATATATTTTTTTCATCGTTTCAAAATAACCCTCTTCGATAGTATTATTAAATGGTTGTGCATGAACCATAAATAAATAATTAGGGTTTTCTTTACCTGTTAATCTTATTATTTCCTTATCCATAGGTTCAGTTTCATATTCACGATATTTACCATTACCTAAATATCTACCATTTTCTCCTCCACCTATAGCCACTATTTTCTTAGTCATAATATCCTCCTTTATTACTACTTTATATTATATTTACAATCATCAATCTTTATTTTTTTATTTTCTTTTTCTAATTCTTTTAAACTTTTATCCGGTGTTGGTAAATCTTCTGGCATAGTACCTCCTAATTCTTTAATAGTGTTTCTTATCTTGCTTCCAACTTCATAATGAGTTTTATTTGCTTTACTTTCAGAATTAACATCATCTCTTTTTAATTTTTGTTCCGTTTGAGATATTCTAAACAGATTAGCAATTAATTCCTCACTACCCATATTATCTAATATATCTTCTCGGTATCTTAATTTCTTTCTTTTAGCAATATCATCTGCTGTTTCTCCATTATATAATCCTTTATAACCATAATTATGGAATCTATCAAAGTTCTTAACTCCAGCATTTCGTGCAGTAATATTTAATGAATAATTTCCTTTCTTTGTTAGATTTCTTTGATAAAATCTTTTTTCCTTGAATCACCATTTTGAGCAATAAGATAGCAGGCATATCTTGACAGTTTGTAATCAGGAACTTCTCTTTTGGTATCAGAGCCTATTTCAACCATTTTGTCGGCGCCGACAAAATGGTCTAAAGCCTTATAGCCACTTGATTCACAAGCAATTTTTGCTTTATCAATTACACCTTTAAATTTTCTCCATTCAGTATATTGTAATACACTTTGTAATTCTCTGGCCAACCAGTATTCATTACCAAATTCATCTATATGTTTTATATCATCAAGCATCTTTTCTGTATATTCTTTTATTTCATTCATTCAAAACATCTCCCCCTATAATCACTATTTTTATAATCATAATTATGAAATTTATCAAAGTTTTTAACTTCACCATTTTGTACTATTAAATGACATTCATAACGAGATAATTTATAATCTAGTATAGTTCTTTTAGTCTTCTTTGATAATTCTATCATTTTTCCCACTTAGGAAAAATGTTCTTCACATATGCAATTACTTTTCTTAACGCTATTTTTACATTGTTAATTATATTATTAAACTTATCCCATCTTTTATATTTCAGTACCTTTTGTAATTTTCTAGCCAAATTTATTTAAAACATCCCTCTATAGGCCTCTACAAATTATTAATTATTTCCAGAGTAAACTCTGCTACTTCAGTACTACTCTTCTTAAAAAATTTATCATAAGTAATTAGATTATCTTTACCTATTACATCAGATATAGATCTAATTACTAAAAATGGTATACCACTTAAATAGGAGGTCATTCCTATACTAGCGCCTTCCATTTCTACTGCTACTGCATTAAATTCTTCTTTTATTTTTTTAGATAATTCTATATCTGTACAAAACATATCACCAGTAGCAATAGTACCATCATAAACATTATCCTTCTTTATATTAAAGGCTAATTCTCTAAGATATCTATCACATTCTACATATACACCTACTTTAGGTATATAGCCTTTAGGATGATTAAATGCTGTTATATCAAAATCATATTGTACTAATTTATCACTAACTACTATATCACAAACATTTAGTCTATCATCTATACCACCTGCTACTCCAACATTAAGTATATAGTTAGGACTATAGTTATCAATTAACACTTGTGTACTTCTTGAAGCATTAACTTTACCTACTCCTGATTCTACTAAAATACATTCCTTATCATTAATAGTACATTCATAAAAATCTAAATCATATATTTTATTTATCTTATTTAATTTAACTAGTTTTAACATTTCTTCTAATTCTTCATACATAGCAAATATAATTCCTATTTTATTCATATATACCTCTTTTCTTTACTTTTGCGTAATCATTTCCTTATTATCATATTCATAATCTAATCTATTACTTGAAGTAATAATACTTTCTCCTAAATTACTTTCTAGTTCACATCTAGCAACCTTAGCAACATTACCACCTACTTTAGCTACTTTAATATTACCATCAAGTCCTACTGGTTTATGTTTTTCAGCAAGTCTTTTAGTAGCTTCTTCAGATAAATCAGTAAGAATTAATTCTATACTATCCATATTATCTCTTAGATTTTCTTTTCTAAGTCCTTTATACTCTTTATATTCTTTACAAGTCATACCAGACCAAGTTTTATATATCTCATTAGTTAAAATATCATACTCTTTAGCATCTTCTATACCATTTTCTTTCCAAGCATCAGTTAATTGTTTTCTATTTTGAATAGCTTTCATTCTCTTTGCTATCCAGTTTTCATCATAACCTTTTGACCTATATAAATCTATAGATCTTTGCATAGCAATTGATGGATCAAATACCTCATCAATTCTCTCACTACCTAACTTAGCTAACCATTGCTTTATAGGCTCAACATTCTTACTAGGAATAGATTCTATTATTCTAAACATTCCTTCAATATCAGTAACATCAGTCATACGATATTTACCATCAGTAGCCTTAAGTTTCAACTGTCCGATTTTTTCGGACACTTCACTTCCTTCCGAAGTTAATTGCTTCTTTAAGTCACTCCAGTATTTTCTGGGTCTAGCACTTCCAGTTAATACTTCAATAATATCAATAATACTAACATAATATTTCTCACTTTCTTTATTCCAAACAGTTCTAACTTTCTTATCATTAAATATTTTGTTAATCAAATATAATTTGTCTTTTTCCATATAACCCTCCTCTTTTCTTACACTCCCAATATAACACATATAAAATATCTAAGTCAATGAATTTTAATATATTTATTGGTAATATTTTTTACCAAAAAGAAAAAGTACTCTATGAGTACTTATCACCTAAATTAAATTCATATACACATTCATTTATATCAATACCATGTATATTAGAAGACTCTAATTCTACAACTTTACCACCTATCTTTTGATAAAATTCATTAGCAGTATTCTCTTTTAGACATCTAATAATAACACTTTTATATCCTTCTTTTTTAAATATATTAAAACAATATTTAATAAGTTTAGTTCCATAACCCTTTTTCTGATTATTATCTTCTATATAGATAGAATATATTTCTTTATAGTCCTTATACTTATCTCCTCTTGCGTCTCCGTAGCAGATAAATGCCTTAACCATATTATCTTCTTCTAGAAGAGCATAATTAGAACTACCTTTCCTTATAGCATTCTTAATATTTTCTACTCTAGTATTATATTCACTTTCTTGTTTATCAAATACTTCTTTTGGAAAAACATTACTATAAGTACTTCGCCAAGAATTTAAATGTATTCTAATTATTCTTGCAGCATCACTTGTATTAGCTTCTCTAATCATCTAAATCACCATTACTAAAATATATTTCTAATCTATTATATTTACCAGTATACTTTTCTATATAATTTTTATTAGTATAATCATTTACTACCATCTTCCAAAAAGACTCTGCCACATTAGAATTAGGTACAGCTTTAATAGTCCAATTACCTTTATACATATCAAATACTTTAATTGCTACTTCTTTACCTATTTTATTTCTTTTATAATTATTTAAAACAAATATTTCACTTATTTCATAATTATTATTTTCATTATCATCTATAAGTACAAAGCCTAATATATCATTATCACTCTTAATAAAATAAGCATAATTATCTATAAAATATTTATCTAAATCATATTCATACTGACATATATCAGAATTAAAAGTAATAGGAAAATATAAACTTAAATCATGTAAATATAATTGTAATAATCTTTCTAATTTATTTCTATCTTCTAATCTAACTTTTTCTAATTTAATATTATTATTCACTATATCCTCCATAATATTTTCTTTAACCTCTTCAGCCTGTAGTCTTCCGAGGTATGATGAAGCCTATTCTAGTCTTCCTCATAATATTTTTTTAGTTTATTTATTTGTCTATTTAAAAGAATACATAATTTATTTATTCTAGTATCAGAAAAATTAGTTATATATTGATACTTATGAAGTAAGGCATCAAACCATTCTACTATTCCATCTAGTTTATTTATATCAATTCTTTTAATATCTTCGACTACTTTAATTATTTCATCAAAAGGTTTAACTTCATAGAAGAATCTTCCTTCTTATAATTTTATTGTATCAAATATTTAATAAAAAGTCATTAAATTTAAAGAAAATAAGTACTATTTCAAGTACTTATCAATTATTTCAAATAATTTATCTTTACTAATAGGTTTAAGTAAATAGCCACTAAAACCATATTTTAAATATTCTTCATTATATTCATATTCATTATTTCTAGTAAGTAAGATAACATTAGTTTTAAAGTTTCTAATATCTTTAAATTTCTTCATAACAGTTACTCCATCTAATGGGTCCATAACTTCATCTAGTAATATTAAATCATATTTCTCTTTACCCCTAATTTTATCTAGTGCTTCTTTACCTAAACTAACATAATCAAGTTTAATATTAGTATCACGAAGTAACTTACTAATAATCTTCTCAGTAGAAATATTATCATCTACTAAAAGTATTTTCTTTTCATCATAAAAACTTTCGTACTTATTATATTTTTCGTTAGCTTCTTCTACTATCTTTTGATCAAGTACTATCTTCATAGTAGTACCATTACCATAATTACTACTAGGAATAATAGTACCACCCATTAAAGTAATTAATTTTCTAGCAGTAAATAAATTACTCTTCATATTACTTCCATCTATTTCTTCTTTTCTTTTATAGAAGATACTATCCATCTCATCAGGAGATATTCCTACTCCAGAATCTTCAATAGTAATAATAAGTCTTGCTATATTATTCTTAATAATCGTATTAACATTAAGTTCAATATAACCTTCTTTAGTATACTTAATACTATTATCTAAAATACTAGTTAAAACATTTTTAAGTCCTAAATTATCTCCATATAAGTATTCAGGTAAATCACTAGCAATATCACTTCTAAAAGTAAGACCTTTCTTACTACATTCATCACTATATAAAGTAACTATCTTTTTTAATAATAATTTAATATTATATTTATCATCATATACTTTAATACTAGCACTATCAATACTATCTACATCAAGTATCTCATTAGTCATAGTAGTAAATCTGGCAGTATTTTCTTTAATAGCCCTCAAATAATCATTAACTAAATCTTTATCTACTTTCTTATTACTCATTTCATTAATCGCAGCATCAGTATTATAATTAATATCCTTAGTAATAAGTCTAATATCATTAGTCATATTATATAAAAACATAGTCTTATCTTCATTAGCATTATCACTAATCTCTTTAGCCTTATGATATTCTTCAATCATCTTAACATCAGGATTCTCTATTGTAAAATACATAAGGAAAGTAATAAAGGCATGAATAGGAGTAGCAAGTAATAATCCCGGATTCATATATTGAATATAAGATGCAATACCACCAACAATTAAAAATATAAGTATTGGAAAAAATCTCTTATCTTTAATATTTTTAATATTTCTAATTAATGCAATAATACCTATAAAAGAATATAAGAAAGCTGAAAGATATATAATATTAACACTAGGGCCATAAGTATAAGCAATATATCCATCATATTTAAAGTTAAGTGGTAAGATAAAATTCAAAGTAGTAAAGATAATCATTAATACAATAGCTATATTTCTAACTACTGGTATATATCTTTCTTTCTTTTTAATACTAAGACATACAAATAGTACGTAGCAGAGTAATATAGTAATCCAAAGTTCTACTCCAAAAGAAAATAATCTTGCTACAAAATAACTAACATTAGGTATTTCTTTATACATAGGTCCAACAAAATCCAAAATAAGTTCTATAATAAGTTCAAAGAATGATACTACTACTAATATAGAATATACTTTATTTTCTTTACTTTTAAATACTTTCTTTCTAAAGTATACAGTCATAAGTAACATAGAATATACTATTGCTTCAATTAAAAAATAAATACCAGTATACATATAAACAACTCCTATCTATCATCTATATTAAGTATACAATTTTTTTGCTTTTTTTACAATAGAAAAAGAAGAAAAAACTATTTAAGTTCTCTCTTCTTAGTTTTATGTTCAGCTTCTTCTTTAGCAAGTTCTTCTAATAATTTATAATCAGCTTTATCAGCTTTAGTTCTAGGAATAATATCTAAGAATGTAATAGATTCTGGTACTTCATATGGCTTTAATTGAATAGTCTCTCCTGTAATATTATTAATAATTGGTTTATAACACATATCTAGTATATAATCACTTATTTCTTTCGTAGGCATAACACCATCTTTTAATACTACATATGCTTTATTAGTAAATAATAAATCTTTATCAGGTTTAGGAACTACTACTACACTATCTACTACATCAATTAAAGCTATAACATTTTGAATATGTTCTAGATATACTTTATTTAAGTCTGATCTAATATAATATCTACTACTTCTTCCAGTTAAAGTAAAGTATCCTTCATTATCTAAAATACCCATATTACCAGTCTTATAATACTCTACTCCTTTATACATAAATTTAGTATTTTTAGTCATTTCTTCATTCTTATAATATCCTTTATAAATATGTTTACCTGCTATACAAAGCATTCCTTCTTCACCATATTTAAGTTCTTTCAAAGTATCAGGATCAACAATAATAGCCTTAGTACCAACAAGCACTCTACCTACTGTTTCAGGTCTATTAAGTGAGCCAACTGCCATTGTATTAGTACCAACTGTTTCAGCATTACCAGAACCATTACATATAACAGTATTAGCTCCGTGTTTTCTAAAAAATTCTACTCCATCAACATTTTGCATTGGTGATAAGAAATCCCCTCCTGATACAAAAGTATGAATACTAGATAAATCATCACTATCTTTAACATTTCTTTTAATAAGTTCAAGAAGAGCAGGACTACCAAATACATAATTAGGATTTTTACTTAGATAATATCTAATATTATCTTTACTTAAAGTAGGAGCAAGTACTGCTACTCTACCACATATTAAACTCATAATAGTAGAAGTAGCAAAACCATAAGGATAAGAAAATGGTACACATACTAAACATCTTTCTCCTACTTTTGCTTTAATCTTACCAGTATTTTTCATATAAATACCAGAAGCAAATAAATTCTCATTAGTTAATACTACACTCTTAGGATTACCAGTAGAACCACTAGTAAATAAAATTAAAGAGTCTTCCTTACCACCATATAAAGTATATATAGGTTTTTTATAATATTTAGCAATACTACCAATATCACTAAAAGATAAATCATCATTATATCCGTTAGCACCTGTCTCTATACTACTATAATTCTTAGTACTAATTTCATTACTATGTAAAGTAATAATATTTTTTACCTTACTACCATCTTTAATCTTTTTATTATATTCTTTATCTTTATCGAAATTAATAAATAAGCTAGATTCAAATTCATTCAAATATCCTAATACTTCTTCAATTGAAGACATTGAATTAATAAAAGTAGTAATAGCTCCTATTCTGTTGCAGGCTAAATATACTATTACCCCTTGATAAAAGTTAGGCATTGCTACTGATACAATATCCCCTTTCTTAACACCAAGTTCTTTTAATGTCTTAGATAAAGTAATAGCATCTTTTATCATTTCATCATAATTTACTCTTAAATCTAAACAATCTATTGCTTCTTCTTTTCTATAGAAATTACTAATTAAATTAATAGTATTATAAATACTCATATTAGGTATTATAGGATTTCTACTAAAAAAACTATAATCACCATTATGTATATTATCTATAGATGGATAACCTGTTAATTTTTTCATAAACAATCACTCCCTTTTTCATATGTAAGTATTATATAACAAAATATAGAAAAATGCAAACATTTATATACAAAATATAATTTCAAGACTACTTTCTAAGTAGGCTTGAAATTACTAGATAAAGACCTTGGACTTTATCTATAGTGAGAGATTATAAGCTCGAACTAAAAAGAAAAGAATATACTTATTCTTAACTTATTATTAATTTACCAAGATATACTCCTAATACTATACATATCAATATAATAAGTATTGTATATAAAATCTTAGATATCTCATTAGTATCTTCATCCATATAATAACACCACCTAATATTTATCTTTTAATTTAATAGTAACAGTATCAGTAATATCTTCTCCTACAGGAACACTCTGTTCATATACATAACCATTACCCTCTAGTATAAAACTAACATCCATCATCTTAAGAATATTATTAGCTTCTTTATAAGAATAACCAGTTAAATCAATCATCTTCTTAGTATTACTATTAGTCTTTAATATAACCAAATCATCTTCATATATAGTACTATTAGTACTAGGATACTGACTAGTAACCTTATTACCATCTCCTAGTACAAGAACTCTAATATTCTTACCTTCTAAATATCCTTTAGAAGTACCAATATCCATATTATAAAAAGATTCCATAACATATTTTTCTTTATCCTTATTAGACTTCTCAATATTAAGATATTTAGTAATATTCTTCTCTACCTCTTTAATCATCGGAGCAACATAATTAGTAGTATCCTTAGGTCTCTTAATCGCAGCATATAAAATAATCTCAGGATTATCTCCAGGAAACATACCAGAGAAAGAATAAATATAATCAGATTCTCCACTCATATACCTACCCTTAGTATAATCATATATCTGTGCAGTACCAGTCTTACCAATCAAACTATAACCATCCATATGATATAAATAACCAGTCGAATTAGTATTATCTCCATTAATAACACTAGCCATTAATTCTTTCATCTTCGTAACAGTAGTATTACTTACAACAGTACCAACTTTCTTACTCTTACCCTTATATATAGTCTTACCAGTATCCGTATCCACTATCTTATCAATAATATAAGGCTTTAACATTGTACCATTATTACTAATAATAGTAAGTGCCTGCAAGTGCTGTATAGGAGTAGTCGTAATACCCTGACCATAACCTGCAGTAGCAGCTTCTATCTGATAAGTATAATCTATACTACCAGCTTCTTCTCTATTCATCGTAAAACCAGTCTTACTACCAAAACCATACTTTAAGTAGCAGGCTTTCAAATCATCCTTATTAATAGTAGACTCAACAATATTAGCAACCGCTATATTAGAAGATAGTGCAAAACCTTGATCATAAGTAAGTTCTCCCCATCCTTCTTTTTTCCAGTCATTAATCGTAGTCTCTTTACCATCTTCTCCTGTATAAGTCTTACTACCAGACATATACTTCGTATTACCATCATAATTGCCTGAATCAACTGCACACATATAACTAAATATCTTCATAGTCGATCCTGGTTCATAAGTTAAAGTAGCAATAGGATCAATATAAGAAGTCATATTTCTAAGATTAGGATCAAAACTAGGAGTACTAGAATATCCAAGTATCTTACCCGTCTTAGCATCCATTGCCGCCATAACAACCCATTCAGCCTCCGAATCATTTTGAGCAGTCTTAACAGCAGACTCAATAAATAACTGAATATTATTATCAATAGTAAGATAAACATCATCACCATTATCCGCAGGTTCCGTATATTCTCTACCATTAGCTATCTTATAACCATATTTATCTCTCTCATAAGTAATATACCCACTCTTACCTTTAAGTTCATCATTATAATATTCCTCTAATCCTAACTCACCAGTAATCCATTTATTCTTATCATCATCTTCTTTAAGAACAGTATATCCAAGTATATAACTAGCAAAATCCCCATTAGGATAATATCTCTTAATATCTTTAAGAAAATCAATTCCCTGTAATTTTAACTTATCAATTTCTTCTTTAGTAAGTTCACTAAGCCCTTTACCAATAGTACCAAATTCTACTTGATATTTATTACTCTCTTTACCCTTAACTAATACATCTTTAATCTCTTCACTAGTAACACCTAATACACCCGCTAATTTAGTACTAGTATCATCAATATCTTCAACATAATTCTTATTACCCTTAGCATCTACCCTTTCATTAGATAAATAAGCAATAAGCGTATAACTAACAACATCATTAGCTAGTACATTACTATTAATATCATATATAGTACCTCTCTTAGGCATAATAATATCTTCTTTAGTATTCCTATTCTTAATAAAAGCCGCTATTGTAGAATCACCTACTTTATAGTCAACTAAACATAAATAACATAATCTACCAATAAGTAGTAAAAACAAAAAAAAGGTACCAATAATAACTAATTTACTAACTTTAAACTTGTCATTATTAACATTACCTTTTTTCATTATAATCACCTTATTCTATAGTCTTAATATTTTCATTATTATAAGCAAGACCAAGATTTCTACTAATACTCTGAATATTATCAAGTGAAGCCATCTCATTAATCTTCATAGCTAAACTCTCATTAGTATCCAAAGCCTTTTCTACTTTTTTATTCATATCTTGTAATTCAATATTCATCTTACTAACCGCAGTACTAGTAAATACAATACCTACTACTAAGAATACTATAATTACAAGAGAACTCTTATATAGAAATCTCTCTACCTTAGTAAACCCTTTCTTTTTCTTCTTTTTCATAAAATCAATCCTCTATTCTTTCAATAACTCTAAGTCTAGATGACCTTGCTCTATTATTTTCCTCTAACTCCTCTTTACTAGGAGTAATATTTGCTATTAATTTAAACTTAGGTAAATATTCCTTAGGTATAAAAGGTAGTTTAGATAGACTACTATCAACCTTAGAATATTTATTAAATATCTCTTTAACAATCTTATCTTCTAAAGAATGAAAAGTAATTACAGATATTCTTCCTCCAACATTTAACATCTCTATTGCTTCTTCTAAAGCATCCCTTAGAACACCAAGTTCATTATTTACTTCTATTCTAATAGCTTGAAAAGTCTTTCTCGCTGGATGACTATCTTTCATAGCCTTATATGGCATACTCTTTTTAATTACTTCAACTAACTCTAGTGTCGTTTCAATTTTTTTATTTTCTCTAGTCTTAATAATATTATTTGCAATACTACTAGCATATTTTTCTTCACCATATTCTCTTAATATTCTAACTAAATCATTATAAGAATAAGTATTAACCACATCGTATGCTGAAAACTCTTTATCTCTATCCATTCTCATATCAAGAGGAGCATCATTATGATAACTAAAACCTCGCTCAGGAATATCAAGTTGTGGTGAAGAAACACCTAAGTCAAAGACAATACCATCTATTTTATTAATACCCCTTTTATTTAATTCTTCTTTAAGATTAACAAAATTAGATTTAATTATCTCGTAATTATTACCAATTTCTGATAATTTCTTATCACTATATTCTATCGCCATTTCATCTTGATCAAAGGCGAAAAGAAAGCCCCTTTTAACTCTCTTTAAAATTAAACCACTATGTCCCCCAAAGCCAAGTGTAGCATCTACATAAATTCCATCTTCTTTTACATTAAGATTATCAATGGCTTCATTTAAAAGTACTGTCTTATGCATCAATATCAAATCCTTCAAATAAATTCTCTGCTACTTCAGATATCTTATTCATATTACTATCAATAAGATTATCAAACTTATCAGTAGCCCATATTTCTAGGCGATCATTAACCCCAATTATTGTACATTCTTTTTTAATACCCGCATAACAAATTAATGAAGATGGCAAGTTTATTCTACCCTGCTTATCAAATTCACATACAGTAGCACCAGATAAGAAAAATCTATTAAATGTTCTGGCATCTTGCTTAGTAAATGGAAGACTCTTTAATTTAGATACAATATTATCCCATTCTATCTTACTATAGACAAATAGACATCCATCTAATCCTCTAGTAACAATAAACTCATTACCAATATCTTCTCTAAATTTAGAAGGTATAATTAATCTTCCCTTTTCATCAAGATTATGATGATATTCTCCAATTAACATAATATCCCCCACTTTCTTCCACTTCGTGCCACTCTATGATTATATTCTACTATAAAGTATTATCTTTGTAAATATCTTTCTTCTAATTTGACAAAAAAAGATGTAAACTTATCTAATATTTTCTCCTTGTACTTTCTAACTTAAAAAAATACAATTAAAAAGAAGATAAACTAGTATCTTCTTTAACCATTTAATGTAGCATTCTTACCAGTAGCATATAAGTTAAATGATAATGTCTTATTCTGCATAGTATTTGGATTAGTAAAGTCTTTACCATTAAACCATAAATATAAAGTATATTTATCAGTAGTAGTATTAACATTTCTATCAGTAAATAATGTTAAAGTAGTTACTCCACTACTAGCATAAGTAATGCCACTAGCATTACTGCTTGCATTATAAGCTTTAAAATTACCTTTCTTTACTAAAGTAGTATCGTTATAATATAATTCATATACAAATGATTCTTCTTTTAATTCATTAGGCATAGTAGTTAAATCCATATATAAACTCATAGTACTACCTGCTTCACTTGCTATAACTGTTATATCTTTCTTAATTCCTTCTTCTTTACTATCTACTGGTGTTAAAGTACCAGTAACATTACTTCCACCTACAAAAGTAACAGTATTACCAGATATCTTAACACTAACATTAATATTAGAAGTACTATTCCATCTATAATAAGCATAAGTACCACCTATCATTACTATAATTAACCCTATTATTCCTATTATTAATCCTTTATTATTTTTCATATTCTACCTCATTTTATATATTTAATTTTTTGCCTTACGGCGAATTCCCCTACTTTGGTTCCTTATTTTCTTATCATATTCTATCAACCCGATTTCCTCTGCCTAGTGAAAAGGGTTTCACTAGGCTCTTTAGATTTCAGATTCATGTCCTCTTTTCTATCCAACAAGAAATGGACTTGCTGCTGTTCCACCCCCTCCTGATATAGCATCAGATGAGAGAGAAACTACGGGGTGGTTACCGCCATTACCAGTCGTACCACCACCAAGATAAACACTATTCACACGATCAACAATCGCATTACCACCCGCGGTGACAAAAGGGGTCATCGTCCAATACCAATAACTTGGTGTAGTAAAATAATTATCTTGATTTGCAATATATACAAAATTTATATAATCAAGGCTACTAAGACCACTCATAATTACTTCATCTGAAGTAATTAATGCAAAAGGATGTGAAAAATGTTAACAAATAATAAAAAAGATGTCACAGTTAAAGTTAATGACATTAAATCTATAAAAAGTATACAGAAAAAAATAAATGAAAATGATAAAATAACATTTATAATTACTACTAAAGATATGGAAATGCTAAAAACATTATAGAAGTTATTGTGGACTTACAAAAAGACTATAGCGATAAGAATTTTCAGTTAGTCATTTCAAGCAATTATGAAAAACTACATAAAATGACTAATAAAGAATTATGAGATATAATAAGGCAACTGCTAGTACAGAGTTGTTTTTTTATTAACTTAAATTCATAATAAAAAGAGTAATATAAAGATAAATATTACTTTAAATTACTCTATTTTCAATTATTATTTACATATGTTTTCTTGTATTTGTTCAACACCTTTTTTTGATGTTTCAACAATATCTAATTCAACATATACTGTTCCTGATGAAGGATTACCATGATATTTATTAAATAATGAAGAAATTAAATAAGAATTTAGTTGCTCAAAATTATTTATTAATCCCTTTCCTTTCAAATGATAGGTAAATTCATAATATTTATATGTTTCTAAATTATTTATAGATGATGGAATCGCAACAACAAATGGAACATAGCCTTGATAATCATCTACAACAATATAAGATAACCCATCTGAAGCCAAAGGATAATCTATACTATCTATCACTCTATATGTTCGTGTAAAACTACAATCATATTCTCGTGATTCTTCATTTTGCTTATTCCCTAATTGTTTTTCTAATGTACTAACTTTTTCTTTGTACGAATCAACATCTTCTTTATATGAAGAAATTTTTGTTTTTTGTAAGATTACAAACACTACACATATAATTATAACTACTAATAAAACTATTATAGTTATAATTTCTATTTTTTTATTTTTCATAATAGTATTCCTTTCTTAAACATTATAAACTTATATAAATAATCCTACAATCCTCCTTTCTCAAATTTATATAGTTTATCTTATTACACTCTACTCTTAAATATATTATAGCATAATTTTTATTTTTTTACCACATTTGATTAAAATAATTTTTAATATTTTTTGCATTTATTAATACACTTTTTACTACTATTATAGTTAAAAATATTTAATATTGCATTTTTAGTTATTATATAAAAAGAGTAATATAAAGATAAATATTACTTTAAATTACTCTATTTTCAATTATTATTTACATATATCTTCTTGTATTTGATCCAATCCTTGTTTATTTGTTTCTTTAATGCTAAGTTTTACTTTAAGAACTCCATCTGGAACTTCATCTAGTGATTCATCTGTTATATAACGAGTAATATCAGAAATATCATTTATAATTCCTGTTCCTTTAACTTGATAAGTAAATTCATAATACTTATCAACTTCTTAATCTTCTTCTAAATTGGTAAGAATAGGATGAGCATATGCATTATGAGATTGAAATTTATAAACAATAACATAAGATATTTCTAGAACTTCAGCTACATAACCATTCATTTTATCTACAACTCTACACGTTTTCGTAAAACTACAATCACTATATTCTTTATATTTTTCATTTTTTTACTTCACTTATTAATAAAAACATATTAAGCTGCGTATACAAGGACCCCAGAATATCCTGCATTTTTTATAATAGGTAAAGAAACCATTTTTTCTCCAAAAGCAGAACCATTATTATACGCTCTATTAGGATCAACATAATATACATTTATCGGACTATAGTCATCATCAAAAATTCCAGTAATTGTATGTCCACTTATTGTTACAAAATGTCCTCCTGAATTACTATAATTATATGCAGGCATTTCTTCCATTCTGATGTGCATAATTGGTGGATAACCTAAGTCAATACTTCTTTTTACAATATTATAAAATTGACTATTTGTCAAAGAATTAGTCCATACATAAGTATAGTTAGATATACCTAATTCTGAATTCATAGCACCTGCAATATATCTTTGATCAGTACCAGCTGATGTATTTGTACCAACTAATGTTCCATAATATTCTTGAGAACTAGAGGTACCTCTAATAGCATGTATTGCTTGTTTCATTGAAGCAGGTCCACAATAATTTGGTAATTGTTCAAATGCTGGGACATCTATTTTATTAGCAAAATATCTACGTGTCATTACGTTAGGATCTTGATTTAAAGTTTCTAAATATTCATTCGTAAATGGTGTACCATTAGAACAACTTAAATCATAAATATCTGGTCTATTTAAAGATTCATAAAATGCTAAATCTTCCTCTGTATAAACTCCACATCCTTCTGAAGCACTAACATTTGATGTTGACATCATAAAAATAATAGCAGTAAATAATAATAAAATTTTTTTGTTCATATAGAACCTCCTTTATTTTTTTATTACCCCCTAAATTAAATAATAAATATAAATTTTAATTCAAAATACCACCTACATTCTAGATGGTATTTTCATAATAATACGATTAATTGACGAGCAGAAAAAACCATCATTAAGATAAAAGGTCTAATACTGCTTGACACTCTTTTTTACTAAGAATATATCATATTTTTTATAAAAATGCAATCATAAATCAAAAAAAATAAATATTTTAATAAATATTTTAATTAGAAAATATTTGTACCCAGTAATATTGATTATTAATTATATTAACTCCTATTCCTATTTTTTTAAATTTAGAAGAAATTATATTTTGGTAGTGGCCACTAGAAGAACGCCACCCTTCCATTACACTTTGTGAAGAACTATAGCCTGCTGCTATATTCTCACCAGCAGTACCATAAGATATTCCAAGTTCTGATAAAACAGTAAAACAACTACTCCCATTTGGTCTAGTATGTGAAAAACTATCACTTAACTCTTTTGCTCTAATATTCGCAGCTTCTACTAAAGAAGAATCCAAAGTTAAAGAAGAAACTCCTACTAAAGAACGATAATTATTTGTAATTTCATATACTTCATTTATTAAATCAGTATATGTATTCTCATTTTGTATATTATTGATTGTTATACTATCATATTCATTTATATCATCTTTACTTATCTCTTTATATTCTTTATAATCAGTATCAGATATTTTTTCTTCTATATTAGTTACTTCTTCTTTTTCTAAATTAGAATTAACTATCTCATTATCTTTATCTATATAAGTATTAGTACTAATTACTTTATTCTGATTAATAATATTTCTATAACTACCAATTACCATAAAAATAAAAATACCAATAATTACTATTAATCTAATACCATCAATTATATTTTGTTTTTCCATAAATATTCACTTCCATAATCACAGAAAAAAAGAGTTATTTATATCAAATATAACCTCTTTTTATTAATATTATAATTAATTAAAAGTTTTTCTTCTTTATTTTACTTTTATTTTTTTCTGAAGGAACTATATTACTAAATAATTTACTACTAATAGTATTAACATTATAAAAATTACTATTATTAATTAAATCAATAATTACCCTATCATTAGTAAGTTTATAGTAAGTTTCTACATATAACTTCTTAATAATATTAAAATAATAAGTAATAATATCTTTCTTATTAGTACCATCTAATTTATATTCTTTATCATCATAACTTAATACTTCAACAGTAAAGAAATATATAATAGTTTCAATAAAACTATAATCACCATTAATCTTAATAGAAGATTCTCTTTTTTTAAAGTTCATTAAATCATAAATAGAATCAAGTACATACATAAGTCTATATTTAGCTATAATTAGTTCATCTTTTAATTCAATATTTTTAGTTTTATTAATTTCTTTATCTAATAATTCTAAATACATCAAATAAAAATTAAGTTTTGTCATATCTTGCATATTAATTTTCTTTTTATTCTTTTTATTATTTATTTTTAATCTACCCTTAATTGCCCCTTTAGCAGAACTATCATTTATAAATAAAGCCTTGTCCATAGGAGTCTTAATAAGTAATGTCCTATCAAAAGGAGGATTACGAGATAATTTAACTTCTAATTCTTCACCATGCATTAATTTAGCTCGATCCTTAGCATATAAATATAAATTATCATAATCAACACTACTAAAATTATTATTAATATTTATATACATTATATTAGTAATAACTTTAAGTAACTTTATTTCTTCTCTAGTCTTTTCTATCGTATTTTCATCAAATAGTCCATCATAACTAAGATCTAAATATTTATATTCTAATTTTTCTTCTAATTCAAGTAAAGCATTATAAACTTGAATATTAGGATTAATACCTATAATTTCTAAAAAAGATATATCATTATGAATAACTTTTTCAACATCACTTATAAATTCTTCATCAAAGTCTTCTAGTATAACATTTTCTTCTTGAAGCTTTTTTAGTTCATTAATACTTACATCAGAATTTAATCTAATAATACCATCTTCCATTTCAAAATAATCTTCATAATCATCCAAAAAGAAAGAAAGTTCATTAGCAAAATTAAAATCAAATATAAGATCTTCAAGTACATCTTTATCTAGATCAAAAGAATTAATAAATCTCTTTAAATATATTATTAATATATCTCTATATATCATCGTATCTCTATTATTTTTCTTTAAAGAAATCATAATATCAAATATTATATATGCTAATGGAATATCCATATAATCATCCCCTCATGTTGAATATATTATCATATAATATATTAAAAATCAATAACAAAACCAAATTAATATATCTATAATTTAAAAATTTTTAATACCTTTATTAATTATTTACCGTGGGGAATATAAGTGTGGATTACCCGCTAATCATGAAATATCTTTTGGTATTAAATTAGAGCATCTATCTAAACTATATAATAAAATAAGTGGTAATGACTAAAATCATTCTCCACTTTTTTCGGGTAAAAAGAAAAGGCTTACAAAGTGTAAGCTTTCAAAGTCAAATGGTCGGGAAGACAGGATTTGAACCTGCGACCTCTACGTCCCAAGCGTAGCGCTCTACCAAGCTAAGCTACTTCCCGAAAAAAAATGGTGGAGAATGAGGGACTCGAACCCTTGACCCTCTGCGTGCAAGGCAGATGCTCTAGCCAACTGAGCTAATTCCCCACGGACAATATAAATTATATCAATAATTTATATTGTTGTCAATACTTTTTTTATAAGTTTATTATTTAGTTTCATATACACTAACTTGTTTTCTATCTCTACCAAGTCTAGAGTATTTAACATACCCAGAAATCTTAGCAAATAAAGTATCATCTGTACCTCTACCTACATTAGTTCCAGGATGAATTTTAGTTCCTCTTTGACGATATATAATAGAACCTGCAGTTACATATTCACCATCAGAAGCTTTTGCTCCAAGTCTTCTACCAGCAGAATCTCTTCCATTACTAGTAGATGATTGACCTTTTTTGTGGGCAAATAATTGTATATTAAATTCCATTAATCTATTCATTATTTTCCTCCTTAATTTTTATATTCTTAGGATACGCTTTTTCTAATTCATATAAATTAGTTATCATAACATTAATAATCTTAGTAATTATATCATCATCTTTTAAAACTTTAATATCAAGTCCATTCTTATCTTCATAACTAATAGATTCATTATCAATAGCTAAGCAAGAATTAACTGAAGTAATTACTGTACTACTAACCGCAGCACATACAATATCTTTACCAAAATCATCATAATTAGCATGTCCCGTAATAATAATTCTCTTATAGTAATTATTATTCTTAGTAAGTTTTACTTTAATCATAAAACCACCTTATTTGATCTTTTTAATCTCTACTTTAGTATATGGTTGTCTGTGTCCTTTTTTAACTCTAGTAGATCTCTTATTAGGTTTATATCTAAATATAGTTAATTTCTTTTGTTTACCTTGTTTTAAGATAACACCTTCTACTTTAGAAGAAACATAAGGATTACCTACTACACCATTTGCCATAAGAACCTTGTCAAAAACAACTTTATCTCCTTCGTTACCATCTAGTTTTTCAACATAGATAACTGTTCCTTCAGATACATAATATTGTTTTCCACCAGTTTCAATAATTGCTTTCATCTCATTCCCTCCTTTATATATTTGTAAGACTCACTCTTAAGGTGTCATAATTGATCTTATAACCTTTTCAATGTGGTTGAGATATTCAACTTGGCGTCTTTCAAAACAATTTAATTCTACCATAAATAAATACTAAAGTCAAATAAATTAAGGCTTTTTCTCAAAAAAAGTACTAATATATTCCTTTTCATTCATTAGTTTACCATTATCATTAAATATATGTACTCTATTTTTATACATTTTATCTTTATTTTTAATAATTACTTTCTTCTTATAATTAAATTTAAATAAATATCTTTCTAATATAAATCTATTATATATATAAGAAATATCTTTATAAAATTTATATATATTTTTCATAAGTACACCTATCACTAAAATAATACTATAATTATTTTCATATATATCACTATACAAAAAAAATATAACAGTAATAAGAGAAATAACAATACTAATATAATTAGCAATATTAAAACTAAAATATTTAGATAAAATCAAATTAACTATCTTAGCACCATCTAATGGATATATAGGAAGCAAATTAAAAATAAGCATACTCTTATGATATAAAAGAAATAAACTATAAATATATTCTCTTACTATACCATTTCTATATAAAAAAAAGATAATACCAAAATAAATACTCTGCATAATTATACCAGAAATAGCTACTAGTAAATCATCTTCTATTTTAGTATTAATTCTTGTATTAAGTTTAACAAATCCACCATAAGGATAAATTATAACCTTATCTATTTTATATGATAATATTTTAGAAATAATAATATGACCCATTTCATGAATAATAATAAGTGATGTAAAAATAATTAAATTAACAAAATGACCAGTAATAACAAGACCAAAAGCCATAATTATATAAGTATAATGAAATTCTATTTTATTTAAGATATTCTTCATAATTTAAATACTTATCACCTTTACTAAATACTAAATATAAAGTATTATTTACTTCTCCAACTAACGTTCCCTTATCAACATAATCATATAATTTTAAAGAAGTATTATCAATATTACCATACCAGTTATATATTCCATCTAAGTCTTCAATAATAACTGTATTACCATATCCTTCTTTATTACCAATAAAAACAACCATTCCCTCCCTTAATGAAGGAACTAAATAGTTTGAAGTAACTTCTAGTTTAACTCCATCTAAATATACACTAGAAGAACTATATTTTAGTTTTTCATTAAATACTTTCTCAGTATTAACTTCTTTTTTAATAGGAAGAATTCCTCCTAAATATTTATCATATATATTTTTTATCTTAGTAAAAGATATATCATCACTATATAAATAATAAGTAATTTTCTCTTTCAAAAATTCACTTCTTTTACAGCATATTGCTAAAGAAACAAATAGTAATAAAACAATCAAAGTTTTAACAAAAAGCTTTTTAACAGACTTACCAAAATTATTATCTTTCTTTTCAGTACTAACTTTATTTTTATTAATAATATCCATATACTTCTTCTTATCTATTTCATTCATAAATATCACCACTAAAATATATGAATAAAAAAAGAAAAAAGAATTTATTTTTTCTTTTTTCTAACTTTATTAGTATATAATTTAATAACAGAATCAACAGTAACTGGTATTGTAATAGTTCTTGAAGCAAATCTTTCTTTTTCTAAATCATTTAATTCATCATAAAGATAAAATATAGACCATCTCATTTTTGTACCATGATAATTAATTGGAAGTTCTGTAAAATATACATCATCATCTTTTCTAATTAACATTCTAGGTTCACAAGACATATTTCTAATTTCATTCATAGATATATTTTCTTCAACAATACTTTTTGTCTTTCCATCTTTAACAATATTAATCTTTCTCATTAGTGGAACAACCCTCATATTATATACATCTAATTTTTCCATAAACACCACCCTTTTTTTATTTCAAATATCTAACAATTAACTCCGAATCAAAATCATTATCAAAAAACATATTTCTTAATTCACTTTTATTATAAACAATTACCAAAGTTTTATTATCTATATACATATTAATAAAATTATCAAACTCAGTAATCAATTCATTAATATATTCTTCCTTATTTCTTTCAATATCTTCTTTAGTAAGAGAAATATTAGTATTCTTATCAATAACAATTTGACCATTACCAATAATTAAATCCTCATCAAATATTTTTTCTACTATATATTTTCTAGTATAATTATATTTTTTTAATAAATCATTATTACTAAGAATTCTTCCAGTAGCTAAATCAATATTAGTAGTAATAACATATTTCTTAATATTATTACTATATATATTTTTATCTAAATTAAAATCCAGTTCATAATATATTGATAAAATAGCACCATTAATTTGCATCTTTATTGAACTAGAAACTTCATTACTAGGTATATAATTTTCTACTTCATTATTTATTTCATTATAATAAGTAGTAATATATTCAATTAATTTATCTTCCTCATCCATAAAGTTTTTAATAACATCATTATCTAAATCTTTTAAAGTAACTCTAGATACATTAATCTTGCTATATACATTGCTATAACCATTAAACACAACCGGTACTGTTTCCACATAATCTTTTATATCATAATTAACTATCTTTCTACTAGTAGTATCTTTATTAATACCTTGATATTCAAATAATTTATACAAGCCAAAACCAACAAGTAAAAGAAATATTGCACTTACTACTACCAACGCCTTAGCAGTCTTCTCACTCATTACTTTATCTTTCATCATATTACCTTCTTCCTACCTATCATTATAATATAATTAAAACAAAATGTAAATAAAATATCTTGTATTCACATTTTTTATATGATAATATATATATATAGGAGGAAAAGATGAAAGATTTATTATCTAATCAGCAATTAGAAATTTTACAAAATATTGATACTGCTAAAACGGTTAAGGAAATTTACAAATTATTATCTACATATAATGCATATAATATTTTACTTCTAAAAGCAAAACAACATTATTATGGTATGAATTATGCTGAAAAACATTATCAAGAAGCAGAATGTTATAGAAAAATTCAGATGGATTTATTTTCATTATTTGCAGGTAATGAATACATAGTTGGAAAATGGATTGATGATCCAATGGTAGAAGAACTTTTATTTTTAATTGATTCTAAAACTATACTAAAAATAAGTATAATTGATAAAATGCAAAATATTAGTTGTGATAAAATATCAGATATACATTATAAACTTATAGATATTAATGATTGTAGACTTAAAATATATCCGAAAAGAATATATCATAGAGATCCATATTACTATGATGAATATTATGAAAACCATGATGCATGTAGCTTATTTAATGATGGTAGTATTATTACCCAAGGATATGTTCTAAATGATAATTTACTTTCTTGTAATAATGTTGATATAAGAGAAATATTAAAAGAACAGTCTATAGATGAAATACATGAAAAAATTGCTAAGGCAAAAAATTGTAAAATAAAACAACTTACATTAAAATACAATGAACATTTAAATTAAAAAAAGTGAGTACTGATAAGGTATTCACTTTTTTATATTTATATATAAAAAAGAATCTATCTTTCGAGATAGACATAATCATTTTCTATACTAAGATTATTCTTAGTATTATTAACTACTACTAAACTAATAATAATTAGTAGAAGATAAAATATAATTACCCCTTTATTGTTTTTAACAAATTCCATATCTATCACTTCTCCTTACATCTTAATACTATCACATACTTATGTTCGTGTCAATATAAAATCACTGTTTTAACGAATAATTGTTTGACATTTTACACTTTATGTGTTAATATTATAAATGAAAGGAGCATATTATGACCAAAGAAGGAAGATTAACAAAAAGACAAAAAGAAATATTAGAATACATAAAAAAATATTCAGCGCAAAAAAAATATCCCCCATCAATTAGAGAGATATCTGCTAATTTTAATTTAAGTTCTCCTGCTACTGCTCATGTTCATGTAAAAAAACTAATTGAAAAAGGATACTTAAAGAGAGGTAAAACAAGTAATCATTTACTTGAACTTCAAGTACCAAATGAATTTGAAACTAAAAGTGATGATGTTGTAACTGTTCCATTATTAGGAAAAGTAACTGCAGGTAATCCAATTGAAGCAATTGAAGTACCTAACGAAGTTATTACTCTGCCAGCATATTTACTTCCTAAAAGAAAAGAAGTATTTACAATCAAAGTAGAAGGAGATTCTATGATTAATGCTGGTATCTTAGATAAAGATATTGTAATCGTAGAAAGATGTAAAACAGCAAAAAATGGTGATATAGTAGTAGCCATGGATGAAGAAAATCAAGTTACTATTAAAAGATTCTTTAGAGAAAATGATTATATAAGATTACAACCCGAAAACGATTACATGCTACCTATAATATTAAAAGATATTTCCATCTTAGGCAAAGCAATTGGTTTATATAGAAAATTCTAAAAAAGATGTCAGAACATTCTGACATCTTTTTATTCTTCGTCTTTTTTATATAAATTAATTGTTTCTACTCTAGTATTATTAATAATGCTAGGTTCAAATCCTGTTTGAGGAGGCATTATATCACCTGTACCTGTATTCTTATCATAATAGTAAGTAACATATATTGTACCATCAATATATTCTCCACTAGTAGGTCCTTCTACCATAATAAATGTATATCCTTCAAAGTTTTTCTTTTCTGTAAAGTATTCATTACCTACTAAATCAGTAGTAGTTACTTCTTCTGTAAGTTTATTTCCATCACTATCTACATGATTAACAACTAATTTTCCTTTTAGTACACTATATGATAATTGCATATTAGTCATAAAATTATATCCTAAATAAGCATTACAAATATAAGCACCATTGATATGGAAAGTCATTTTTAATTTATTAGAACTATTGCTTTCTAATGCACCAATTTTTTCTTTGATTACTTCTTCCCCTTTATTTTCATCTCTCATGTATTCACCAACAGAATAATTATTAGAAGTAGCATCAGTTATGTCATCATCTTCAAGTCCAAGAGATAAACCTTTATTATAGAAATAATCATAAGAAAGTCTTAATATTTCTTCATTTGTCTCTTCAACACTTGGAGTTGTTTCTTTTCCGTAGTGGGCAAAGAATTCAGCTTGTGCCTCTTCACACATAGTATCAAATGATGTAACTTCTGTTCCACACATTTTACTATATTCACTTTTTGCAAAGTTTTCAAATACTTCAAGAGAAGATGCTCCAGTAAATCCAGCATATCTTAATATAGCATCTTGATAAGCTCTTTTACCAGGATTATCTTGTTTAAATTTGTCTTTATATACTTTAAAAGCATCATTTAAAGTTTTAAAGTTTCCTAAATTAGTACTTACTCTATCTATTGTATCATTATATCCAAGTATTTCTCTAATCACTCCATAACTAAATTCATCCAGTCTTGTATAATTAGTATTATACTTTTCATTATAAAAATCTACATAATATTTTGCTAAATCGTTAATACCATTAGGATATTTTTGATTTCCATCAACATCTTTAATTTTCTTTAATGCAACATCTATATTTTCATCTGTAACCTTAGCATTATTATTTAATCCTAAAGCTTTTAATGCTGGATTAGCTAAACGATATAAATGATAGTCTTCACCTATAGTTAAACCATTAAATGTTGTATTCTCTTCTCCTCTTACAAATGTAGTATTTTCTACAGGAAATATATCAAAAGATTTTTCATCATAATTGTATGTATATTTTGAGTTATTAATTATAGTTAAATTTACTTTAATATTATCTCCTGGCTCTAATGAGTTATTTAATTGTAAATACTCACTATTTTCATCTAATAATAGTTTTTCATAATTTTGTCTTGCAAGTTCTTGTAATACTTCAGGAGCAATTACAATATTATCTTTATTATAATCACTTGGAATTGTTACTGTAACATCTACTGTAATGTCAACACCAACACGCGATGTTGGATCACAAATCAACTCGCCTCTTTGTTCCCAACAATCATATTTAAATTCTACCTTAGTTTGATATTCAATATCAATACCATCACTAGTAGTTTGTTTAACCGGCTCAATAGCAGTCCATCTTGTTTCTGCTAAAACAGATGTACTAGCTAATAATAACACAGTTAAAGCAAACAATAATAATTTTATTTTTTTCATTCTATCTTTCCTTCCACTTATATAATGTAAATATTTAACATTTTTTAAACATATAAGTTATAAATAGAATGTCTATTTATAACCAAAACCAATAAATTAATCTTCTTTTTTATATAGAGTAATAACTTCTACTCTATTATTATTAATAGTACTAGGCTCAAATCCAGTTTGAGGAGGCATTATATCACCACTACCAGTATTCTTATCATAATAGTAAGTAACATATATTGTATCAAAATCATATTCTCCACTAGTAGGTCCTTCTACCATAATGAATGTATAATCATCAAATTCTTTTTTAATAGTAGTATATTCTGTACCTACTTCACCAGTAGTAGTAACTTCTTCAGTTAATTTATTACTATCACTATCTAAATAGTTAATAACTACTTTACCAATATTATCATGAGCAGCCTTAATAGCTAAAGCGCCAGCTATTTCTCCATCTTCAGTAACTGAAGTATATTCTCCACCTTCAATTAAATCAATATGAAGATTCTCTTTATCATGTGCTTCCCATCTACTATTTTCAGCATCATCGTACCAACCATTTATTCTATGTTCACAATCATCAAGAATCCAATCTTCTCCTACACTACTAAAAGTAATAGTACCAATATTATAGATATCATCACCTGCTACTCCAGCATGATTATTATATAAAGCTGTATCTTTTGATATGATTATTGTACCAGCATTATAAACACCGCCACCTAGTTGATTTGCTTTATTTAATGTAATATTAGCATTTATTGGTAATGTTAAAGTACCTTTATTAAATATTCCTGCACCATTATCTGTTTCATTATTTTCAGTAATATTAAGTATACTTCCATCTTCAAAAGTAGTAACACCATAATTTTCTAAAGCATTTCTATAATTTTTATTCATAGTAATTACAGAACCAGCCTCAAATTTAGCAATAGCTTTAGAAAGATATATTCTAATAGCTCCTCCAGTAAAACCATAACCATTCTCATTAGAAATTATTTCTGTTGTCTTATCAGCACTAAGTCCTGATATTACAGTTATTCCATAAAACGCATTACCATTAGTAGTAATATTAGAATTAACTGCAGTAAATGTAGCAGCAGATAATCCATGACCATTATTATTTAAGAATTTTATTTCTGAATTAATAGCGGTAAACACTCCTCCATTTGAAGCATTACTAGTACAATTTTGTACTATAAATTTAGAATTTTCTACATATATCTCTGGACTATTAACATAACCTCTATTAGTACCATCAATAAATAAAGTAGAATCATTTTTTACAAATATACCAGTACCAGCAGTACTATCAAGTTGAATAGCTTGTCCATTTATTCCTTTTGTATTAGTTCCTAGTATATTTAAAGTAGAAGCATTATCAATTTCAATAGAAGCTCCTCCATTACTATAGATAGCACATTTAACTCCATTTAAAGAATCAAACTTAAATGTACCAATAGCACCATTATCTAGTTTTAGCCTTCCAGTTAAAACAAGCATTACCCATCTACCATTAGTATTATTCCAATCAGTAGCATCCCAGATGAAATTAGTTCCATCAAAAGTCATATTGCCTTTATAACTCCATTGTGCTTCACCTGTATTATCAAGCATACCATCAAATGTAATAGTATATTTACCTTTAAAAGTCAATGACTTATTAAAAGCTTTAGTAACTGTTCCATCATTAATAAGTTCAATGACATCACCATCTTTAGCCTCTTCAATAGCGGCATCTAATGTATTATATTCATTATCCCCTATTTTAGCAGTTACTCCTTCTGCTTTAACACCAGTAATACAAAAACATAGAGATATTAAAGCAAATAAAAATAATTTTGTTTTTTTCATTCCAAAACACCATCCATCAAATATTTCAAAAGACTAATTATTTAAATATAATTAACTTCTTTCATTATTATCTTTGACTAAAAAATGATCTAGAATTATTTTAACCAAAAACCCATAACAAAAGAGTATATCATATTCGTCCCTTGTTAGTCGTATATAATATACTCATTTTCTAATTTTGTCAAGCGTTTTTTCTTCTAAAATAACCATTTAATATACCTGGATAAGTATTAAAATATCTAGGATTTAATGTATAGCTACTAAAATCATTAACATGAAAGCCCTCTACTACTACATAATGAAGATGTGCCCCTTTTGTTCCTTTGTCATAACCACCATTAATATAAGCTGTAGATTCTCCTCCTACTAAACCTATTACTGTATCAGTATCAACTACATCACCAACATTTACTTTAACCTCAAGTAAGTGTCCATAGATAGTAGTATACTGTTTGCCACCAATAATATGATAAATGTAAACTATATTTCCACCATAAGTTGCTTTATAAGTAATAGAACTAACTACCCCTTTAGCGGAACTATATACATTAGTCCCCTCCCCGTTGCAGGCTAAATCTATACCTTTATGATTAGATAAATAATCTTGACTTACGCATCCCTTATCCAAAGGAAATATAAAATTACCTCCATCTCTAATATTTAAACATGCCGATATATCCATGTATCTAGAACAACCTATACTTTCATATAAAGCAATTTCCTTTTTAATACTAGTAATATCATCATCAATGCTACTATTAATACTATCACCATCTAAATAACTAACACTCTTAAGAATAACTTCCAATTCCCGGTACTTACTTCTCTCTTTATCAAGTTTATTAATCTTTTCATTTAATTCTTCTTTTTTCTTATTTAATTCTTCTATCTCTTTGTTCATCTCTTCTATCATAGTATTATTATAATTATTAATTTGTTCTGCTATCATATATCTATATACCATATCTGAATATGTTTCAGCAGCAAATATATATTCTAAATATATATTTTCTCCTTGACTAACTTGATTATAAACCATAACATTATCAATTTCTTCTTTTAAAGAATTAATAAATTCTTCCTTACTAGTAATTTCTTTATCAAGTTCATTAATTTCATCATTTAAAGAATCAATAATTATCTGTATATCTAGTCCATTATTAGATAAAGATTTAATATCTTCACTATTTAGATAAGAATATAAATTCTTTTGACTCTCTAATGCATTTAACTCACCATATAAGTCATTAATATTCTTACCATTAACTATTGGTATAAATAAAATAAATGTTAAAATAAATACTGTAACTTTCTTCATAATACTCCTTAATAATCAATATCTATTTTAACCTAGAATATTATAGTTGTCAATTTACATTTGCAATATTTTTAGTATTTTATAGCGTAAACACTTTACACTTTTACCATAATTAACAAAGTGTAAACAAAAAAGAAGCTATTTAAGTAATAACTTAAGTGCTTCTTTAATTTGATTTTCTAAGTCAAGAGTAGGATCAACCTTACTAACAATCTTTTTAACATCAGCTTGCTTATATCCAAGTCCCACTAATGCATCAAATAATTCACTAGAATGATCTTCTCTCTTAAATAATCCCGTATTAATAACATTTAATTTACCTTTTAAATCAAGTATTAATTGTCTAGCAACCTTATCACCAATTTTAGGAAATTTCTTTAAATAATTAATATTTTCTGTTTCAATAGCCTCTTCAATCATACTGATAGATCCAGTAGCAAGCATTGGAAGTGCCATCTTAGGGCCAAGTCCCTTAACAGAAATAAGTTTTAAAAATAATTCTTTTTCTTCTTTAGTTTTAAATCCATATAGAGTATATTCATCTTCAGCTACTTTAGTATAAGTATATATCGTATATTCCCTCTCCATCATAAAACCATACGGATTAGGAACATAAATTAAATAACCAATACCATTATTTTCAAGTATAACATAATTAGCTTCAATATCAGTTATCTTACCATTAATATAACCATACATTATTTCATATTCCTTACATCTTTACTAGTAACTTTTTTAAATAACTGATCATCATTAGAATGAATCATTTTAGCTTCTTTATGAATTTTATCTATTGCTTCTTTAATCATAATACCAAGTAATTCCCTATAATCAATATTTTTATCTTCAAATAAATGATGTGAAAAGAAATTAGGAATAGTATTAATTTCATTAATATATAATTTTTTATTCTTAGTATCATAAATATAATCAATTCTCGCAACACCACCAAGTGATAAAGAACTGTATGCCCTCTTAGCAGTCTTACATATTTCTTCCGTTAAAGCCTTTGATATATCCGCAGGATATGTTCTCTTAAAAGTATCATCATTATCATCATCTTTATGATATTTATCATAGTAACTACAAAATCCATCTTTTTCAATTTCTTCAACTAATGAATCAATAAGTTTACCTTTACTTTTAAGAATAGCCACATTAAATTCTCTTCTATCTTTAATATATTCCTCTACTAAAACATGCGTATCGCATTCCATAACTTTCTCAATAGAAGACTCCAATTCTTCTTTTCTATTAACTATCTCAATACCAATTCCGCTTCCACCTCTAGCAGGTTTTATAATTAATGGATATGTTAATTTATCTATTTGTTTAAAAATATCTTCTTTATCTAAATTATAATCATCATCAGTAAAATGAACATAATCAGTAACAGCAAGTCCATTAGCCATTAATAATTCTTTAGTAAATACTTTCTCTTGACATACACTAGAAGCATAAATATCACTACCCACGAATGGTATACCAAGTGTTTCTAGATAACCAATTATACCTCCATCTTCAGTATTCTTACCATGTACCATTGGAAAAGCAAGATGTATTTCTTTATAATCTCTCTTTAATCCTTTAGCTCTTTGTAATATAAATTTACCATTTCTATTTATTAAATTAACTTTAATAGCATATCTTTCTATTAATCTAAAATCTTTATAACTATCTATATACCTAAGCATACCACCACTATAAATAGTTAAATCTTTAGTAATATATATTGGAACCACTTCATATCTTTCTTTATCAATATTATCCATAGCTTGAACAGCAGTCAATATAGATAATTCATGTTCTAAACTATTACCACCAAATATTACACCAATACTTAATTTCATTTCTACCACCTCTACATATATTATAATATATATTTCTTTATTTTAAAAGAAAAAACTACCTAACTTTACAAAAGTTATGTAGTTTTTATATTAATTATAGCCTATTTCTAGTCTATAATTAAACTATTATAAGATATCATATCCGGGGTGAAGTACTTCCTAACCAATAATATTCTAATTACTACTAGCTTTATATGTTAAGTATCCATTAGTATAATTAGCCATGCTTATATCTGTTTTAGTACTATCAAATGGTACTGCTCCAACAAGGAAAGTACATGACTGAAACATTAAATTTGAATTAGTAACATTTGCTGTATTCCATTTATCAGATACATATATAGTTTTTAGATTTTTACACAAACTAAACATACCATACATAGTAGTTACATTACTTGTATCAAGACTTGATAAATCAAGTTTTGTCAAAGAATTACAACCATAAAACATGCCACTCATAGTGGTTACTTTACTGGTATTAAAGTTACTTAAATCTAAATTTTCTAAAGAACTACAGTCATTAAATACACTAGTCATATTAGTTACATTACTTGTATCAAAACTGCTTAAATTAATACTTTTTAGATTACTACATCCAGAAAACACACCATACATATTAGTTACTTTACTAGTATTAAAATTACTTAAATCTAAAGTTGTTAATGAACTACAGCCTTCAAACATTTGAGTCATATTGGTAACATTACTTATATCAAAATTACTTATATTTAAAGTTTCAAGAGAATTACATCCATAAAACATCTGTCTTGTAGTAGTTACCTTGCTTTCTTTAAAACTACTAAGATCTAAGTTTAGTAAAGATTTGCAATTTTGAAACATAAATAACATATCGGTTACGCTACTTACATCAAAATTAGATACATTTATACTTACTAAAGAGCTACAGCTATCAAACATTGAAGCCATTGCTGTTACATTACTAGTATTAAAGTTTGATAAATCTAAAGTTGTTAGACTTGAGCATCCTTGAAACATATTACTCATATATTTTACTTTTGAAGTATTAAATGAACTTACATTTAGTTCTTTTAATGAACTACAATTTCTAAACATACCACCATAACTATATGAATATAGGTTTCCCATATATATTACATTAGATGTATCAAAATTTGATAAATCTAAAGTTATTAAATTAGAACATTCAGCAAACATATTATTCATATCTGTTACTTTACTAGTATTAAAATTAGATATATTTATAGATGTTAGATTAGAGCATTCCCAAAACATTCCATTCATATTTACTACTTTTGATGTATCGAATCCTGATACATCAATACTTTTAAGGCTAGTACTTTTATAAAACATCATACTCATACTAGTCATATTACTAGTATCTAAACCTGTTAGATCTAGAGTATCTACATTATCTAAGTAAGAGAACATACCACTACCATTGGTATTGGCTTTTAGAGAACCATTCTCACTACCTATTGATACTTCATATAAACTATTATTATCTTTATCTGTATACCATAACATTACACTGCCATCTTGTTTTGAAGATATATCTTTATTATATTTTGCATCACTTGGTACTACATTAGTTTTCTCTATTGTTATAGATTCTATTTGATTTCTTAATACTTCAGTATTTAAAAATGTTGAAGAAGAACTAGATGGTGTTGTAGTTTCATTTTGTATTACATTTTCTTTATATATAGCTCCAGTTCCTTCTCCATAGATATTAAATCTAAAATTTTGATTAGTCATAGTAATAGGATTATCTCTATTACCATCTATATAAATATATAAAGTATATATAGATACATTACTAGTTACTATTTCATTTTCTGCGAGTGCTATGGTATCCCCTTGTTTCTTATCACTAAAGTTACCACTAGATATTCTTTCATTATTACCATTATATAATTCATATATAAAAGTATTTTCTTGTAAGGCTGTAGGTAATAGATCTAAACTTAAATATAAATTCATTACTGCTGTATCATTATTACAAGTCTTATGTAAGTTTACTTCTATTTCTTTAATTAATCCTTCTTCTTTACTAGATACTGGTTTTAATTTACTATTAATCGTAGCTCCTCCAGTAAAATATATTTCAGGTAAACATAGATTACCTGATATACTAGTAGTAGTACTACTCCATATATAGTATGCTAAACTACCAGTAATAGATAAACCTAATAATACTATACCAAATATCATATATAACTTATACTTATTCATAATTATTCCTCCCTAACAAAAAGACTATGAAAGACTAGTATTACTACTAGTTACTTCATAGTCTTTATTAATATTATTATTTATACTTAAATTACACCCCCCCCCCGAAAATTAACTTGTTGTTAACTATATCTAATACTTTCATAGGCAGGGCCTCCTTTCATACTTTATGTATTAATTTTATCATAAACTATTTTTATTTTCAATAAGTCTATTACTATTTTTATTAAAATATCATATAATGTATATGGAAAGAAAAATTTACTCATGAGTATTAATGGGTAACACCTAATGCAAAAGGGGTTCTCTCCATATTGTGTATGGAGCCCCCCTGATGGGTGCTCATTTTTTTATCTACGATTACTACTATATATTATATATAGTAAATATATTTATTATTATTGAAAGAAAAATCAATTTTTCTATTGTATTATGCTTATTTACTGATAAAATATTTGTTTACAATTTAAATTATAAATGCTATACTATATATAGAGAGTAAGGAGGAACATTATGAGTAGTTATATAGAATTTTTAATGCAAATAATAGTCTGTTTCTTACTTAGTGCTTGTATCGGTATCGAAAGACAATACCGAAGAAGATCAGTAGGATTAAGAACAATAATATTAGTAAGCCTAGGATCCTTTCTATTTACTAGATACTCCTATTCATTTCCCGATTCAGATATGAATAGAATAGCATCTCAAGTAGTCGCAGGTATCGGTTTCTTAGGAGCTGGAGTAATAATAAAAGATGGTAAAGCCATTAAAGGATTAACAACTGCAGCCACCTTATGGTGTTCTGCTGCTATCGGAATATTATGCTCTGCTAACCTTTTACTAGAAGCTATAACAGGCACCCTATTTATACTATTTACTAACATAATACTAAGAACAGTAAATAGTAAAATAAATCATTTAAGTGGTAATATTAATTATAACTTATATAATTTCAGCGTAATAGCAGAAGAACACAAAGAAAAAGAAATAACCAAAATAATTAAAAGCATCGTAAAAGAAAATCATAGTACCATTACAAGTTTAGAAATAAATGATACTGAAAATGGTAATATCAAAATAGATTTATGTATAACTGTTGATTCAGATAATGATAATCTATCTAATGAAATGATGCAAAAATTATTAAACAAAAAAGAAGTAATATCCATAAGTTTAAATAAAAAAGACAAAAGATTCCTATTTGAAGAAGAAGAATTATAGAGATTACAAAAGTAATCTCTATAATTTTATTATATTAGATAATTTCTTAATAACTTTCTTTTCAATTCTAGATATATAAGACTGTGATATACCAAGTAAATTAGCAACTTCCTTTTGAGTCATTTCATTTTTACCATTAAGACCATATCTAAGTTCAATAATTTCTTTATCCCTTTTACCTAACTTATCTACTTCTTTATACATCAAATATTTATCAAGTTCATCTTCAATAGGCTTAGTAACAATATCTTCTTTAGTACCAAGAACATCTTCTAAATGAAGCTCATTACCTTCCGAATCAAAAGATAAAGAATCTTCAAAAGATACTTCAGTTCTTTTCTTCTTAGTTTTCCTAAGATACATAAGTATTTCATTATCTATACATCTAGAAGCATAAGTAGCAAGTTTAATATTCTTATCATTCTGATAAGTATTAACTCCCTTAATTAATCCTATTGTCCCAATAGATACTAAGTCTTCTAAATCAATCTTAGTATTCTCATATTTCTTAGCTAAAAACACTACTAATCTAAGATTATGTTCAATAAGTTTATCTCTCGCAGTCATATCACCATTTAAAAACATATTAACATACTTTTCCTCTTCCTCTTTATTAAAAGGCTCTGGTAATATATCCGTACTTCCTACAAAAAACAAATAATTAAGTTTACTAAATATCTTTCTAAGTAATTTAAGCATCATTTTCACCCTTTCATAATATCTTTATGTAATATAACATCTACCCCATCAATAAGCTTAGGACTATCAGAAAAACCTATTAAAACATTTTCCCTATACCCTATCCCATCAATAAATATAATATTAGGTTTAATACATTTAAGTAATCCTTCTCCACTCATAGTATAATAAGGAACCAATATATAATTATCCTCTCTAATATATTTATTAGATAATAATATAATAGGCCTCTTCTTATATGGATCATACAAATTATTCCCAGTATCAATAAAACCAACTACTGATATCTTACTTTTATCTTTAAAATATATGTCTACCTTATAATAATTATTATAAATATTTTTAATCTTTCTATTTTCTTTAATATATAATATTAAAATCAAACTACTAATAACAATTATAATAAAATAATTAATAAATATATTATTAGATACTTTAACATTAAATAAATATATAATACCTCCTATCAAAGTACTAAGTAAATACATATAAAATATATTTCTAAGTACATATTTAATCCCCTTATATCCAAAAGATATAAGCATCATAACAATAATACTTATAACCTCAATTAATATCTTATTAATATTACCAAATAATAATATCGAAGAAAACCCTCCTATCAAAGAAGATATTATAATTCTAATAAGATTACTATTTCTCTTTAATATAATTGAAGTACCAAGTATAATCATAAAATCCATAATAACATTAAACAAAAAAAATAAATCAATATATATTTTCATATATTGATTATAAAAAAAAGAATATAAATATCATGTCGATTCATATTCTATTATTCAAATAATTTATTTTCATCTCCAGAGCAATAGCCACCGCCTACTTTTTCTCCTTCAACATATTCCTTACCAGAAATATTACATCCCATCTTAGTAACAGCATCTTGTAAATATCCTCCAAAGATCTTAACTAATCCTATAGCTACTACTGTAATCAAAGATATAATAAGTACATATTCTACTAATGTCTGACCTTTTCTATTCAACTTCATACTATCGTCCTTTCATCTTTTCTACTATATTACTAACATAATTGTACTATATTTTTCAAAATAAAGCAACATTTATTTATCTTCTTTTTCATTTTCTAAATTAAAACAAACAATTATTCCACTAATATATTGATATTTTTATTAAAATTTGATACAATGTATATGGAAAGAGAAATTTATCCATAATAAAAATGGGTAACACCTATCGTCAAAGGTGTTCTCTCCATTGTTTGAGAATGGAGCACCCCCTGAAGGGTGCTCATTTTTTATCTATGGTTACGACTATCTATTAAGTATAGTGTAACTAAAGTAAGCCATATTATTAGTATGACTTCATTCACTTACTAAAACCCCCATTTCTGTTTGTTTTTTCAGCATAGCATCACTCCTTCCTTAAATACTTAAAAAAGGAGAGAACAACCCTTATCGGTGTTACCAAAATAATTGTACTATAGTTATGCCTAATAGTCAATATAATATGACTATTTATTTTAATTTATATATACATACAATTGTTTATAATAGAACCTATTATATAAGCTCTATTATACCACGTAAAACTTAAGTTTACTTAAGGTTGAAGTAAAAAAAAGAACTTATTTAAGTAAGTCCTTTCTTGATAAATTAAGTTTACCCTTCTTATCATATCCAGTAGCAATAGCAATAACTTCATCACCAACTTTAAATAAATCACTAGGTTTATCAACTCTCTTAGTATCTAATTGAGATACATGAATAAGTCCTTCACAGCCAGGCCATAATTCAACAAAGATACCAAAATCTTGAATAGATACAACCTTGCAAGTATAAGTCTTACCAATCTCTACTTCTCTAGCAATATCTTTAATCCTATCAGCAGTCCTATTAATAACATCTCTATCAGTATGATAAATAATAACTCTACCATCATCTTCAAGATCAACTTTAACAGCATTAATATCATTAACAGTATTAACATTACTACATTCCAAGATAATCTTCGTAATCATCTCTCCGCCACGACCAATAACATCTTTAATCTTATCCGGATTAATCATAAATACCTCGGTCTTAGGAGCATACTTAGATACATCTTCTCTAGGTTTATCTATTTGTTTCTCAATAACATCTAATATCTCAAATCTAGCCTTCTTAGCTTGCGCTAAAGCTTCTTTTAATATTTCTCTATTAATACCATCAATCTTAATATCCATTTGAAGAGCAGTAATACCATCACGAGTTCCTGCTACTTTAAAGTCCATATCACCAAGATGATCTTCCATACCTTGAATATCAGTAAGAATAGTATAATCATCTTCATGAGTAATAAGCCCCATAGCAATACCCGCTACTGGTTTCTTAATAGGAACACCCGCAGCCATAAGAGCCATCGTACCAGCACAAATAGTAGCCTGACTACTAGAACCATTACTCTCAAGTATTTCACTAACAACTCTTATCGTATAAGGAAATTCTTCCTCACTAGGAATAACATAAGAAAGCGCTCTCTCTCCTAATGCCCCATGACCAATTTCTCTTCTACCAGGAGCCCCATATCTACCAGTTTCACCTACTGAGAATGGTGGAAAATTATAATGAAGCATAAATCTCTTAGCATCTTCAATTCCAAGGCCATCAAGAATTTGATGTTCTCCAAGTGCTCCAAGCGTAACAGTAGCTAAACTTTGTGTTTGTCCCCTAGTAAATAAAGCACTACCATGACATCTAGGTAACAAATCAATATCTGTAGATAATGGTCTAATTTCATCCATTCTTCTACCATCTGCTCTAGTCTTCTCTTTAACAACAATATTTCTAAATAATTCATACTCAACACCATGGAATATTAAAGCCACCTTAGTAAGTAACTCTTTTAATTCCTCAGGCTTCATCGTATCTTCATTTTCACTCTTATACTTTTCTATTACTTCTTCTTCTAAGTTATCAATAGCACTATATTTATCTAGCTTATCTTTAATTCTAAGAGCCTTATCAAGTCTATCTCTAACAATACTATCTACTTCACTTCTAAGTTCATCAGTTATTTCTAACTTCTCATATTCCATCTTTTCTACACCAATAGCCTTAATAACTTCTTCCTCAAAAGCAATTAACTTCTTAATAGCCTCATGTCCAAACATTAATGCCTCAAGCATATCATCTTCCGAAGCCTCTCTAGCCCCAGCTTCAACCATGTTAATAGCATCCTTTGTTCCCGCTACTGTAAGGTCTATATCAGACTTCTCACTTTGTTCTACAGTAGGATTAATAATAAATTCACCATCTACTCTACCAACTTTAACAGCTGCTACTGGACCATTAAAAGGTATCTTACTAATACAAGTAGCAAGTGAAGATCCAAATAAAGCTGTAAGTTCAGGTGAATTATCTTGATCTACTGATAACACTGTATTAACAATCTGTACTTCATTCTTAAAATCCTCTGGAAACAATGGTCTAAGAGGTCTATCAATCATACGAGCCGCAAGTGTCGCAGCATCAGTAGGTCTACCCTCTCTCTTAATAAATCCTCCAGGTATCTTACCTACAGAATATAACTTTTCTTGGTATAAAACCATAAGTGGAAAGAAATCAGATAATAGATTAGCACTCTTACTAACAACAGCAGTACTTAGTACTACCGTATCTCCATATCTAACAAGAACAGCCCCATCTGCTTGTTTAGCAACTTGTCCATGTTCTACTACTATCTTTCTTCCATAAAAATCTAACTCAAATACTTTCTTATCCATATCATCTACCTCCAATTTCAGTTATCTTTTTAAAATTAAAGACACTCAAAAAAGAGTGCCTACTTTTATTAATTATTTTCTTAATCCTAATTTTGCAACTACATCTCTGTATCTCTTAACATCAGTCTTAACAAGATAGTTTAATAAACTTCTTCTCTTACCAACTTTAATTAAAAGTCCTCTCTTAGAAGCTTTATCTTGTTTATTATTCTTAAGATGTTCAGTTAAAGCATTAATCTCACTGGTAAGAATAGCTATTTGTACTTCAGGAGATCCTGTATCTTTACTATCTCTAGCAAATTCTTTAATGATTTGTGCTTTCTTATCTTTATTTAAAGCCATTATATTTTCCTCCTTATCTTATTTACACCTTTAACCTAGTTATGGTAAGAGGTACCAATAACAAAGTTCAAGGAACATATTAATAATACACTATATTTTACGATTTGTAAATAGTTTTTATGAATTTTCTCATCTTTCCAAGTATTTATTAATCTTATCAATAAATATATCTTCATCTATAGGTTCTGATATAACATCACTAAAACCATATTTATCATAATTATCAATATACTCATTATTACTACTAAGTAATATAACCTTAGTATTAAAAGACTTAACAATCAATAATTTCTTCATAATAATTATACCACTAAGAGGCTTAATATTATCTTCAATTAATATTAAATCATATTTCTTTTTACCTCTAATCTTATCTAAAGCCTCTTTACCAAGTTCTATTATTTCTAAATTAATATTCTTATCTTTAACAATATCTTTAATTATCTTACTATTTAAATTACCAATTAATAATACATCTTTCTTATCAATTACCTTTTCATATTCATTTAACTTACTATCACTAACAACTAATCTCTGATCCAATATAATCTTCATCTTAGTACCAGTTCCATATATACTACTAGGAACAATAGTACCATTCATTAAAGTAATAATCTTCTTAACATTATATAAAGTATCATTTAAATCATAATTCTCTTCTTTATAGTCTTTCTCATTAACAAATAAACCGCCTAACTTATCACTATCAATACCAATACCAGAATCCTCTACTGTTATAATAAGTCTAACTATATCATTCTTAATAATAGTATTAACATCTAACTCTACATAACCATCATTAGTATACTTAACACTATTATCTAACAAAATATCAATAACTTTCTTCAAATTAATACCATCACCATATAAAAATTCTGGCATATCACTATTAATATTACTTCTAAAAACAATATTTTTATCATCGCATCTCTTCTTATAAGTATTAATCAAACTCTTAAGTATCAACTTAATATTATATTTTTCATCATACACTCTAATACTAGCCCCATCCATATTAGAAACATCTAATATTTCATTAGTTATAGTAGTAAACTTAGCAGTACTACCCTTTATCTCTCTAGCAGAATCTTCAATAACTTCTACATTAACTTTCTTATTATCAGTCTCATCTAATATATTATCAGCTTCTTTATTAATATCTTTAGTAATACCCCTTATCTCATTAGTCATATTATATAAGAATAAAGTCTTCTCTTCATTAGCATTATCACTAATCTCCTTAGCCTTATGTATCTCTTCAATTGTCTTCATATCAGGATTCTCTATTGTAAAATACATAACAACAGTAACTAATACTTCTAAAGGACTAATTAAAAATAATTCTGGATATTTTATCTGAAGAAACAAAGCAATTCCTCCAAACAAAAGAAATATAAACATAGGTATATACTTCTTATTACCAAGTTTTTTGATATTAACAATCGAATTAATAACAATTACTAAAATAGTAATTATAGCAATTAAATAAGTAAAATTAACTGCTAAACCACTAGTATACATAATATTATTTTTATAATAATAATTAATTGGTAATATTGATATCAAAAATGCAATCAAAACATATACTACCCAAAATATTTTATATAATTTTTTAGACTTAAAATCTGAAGATATTGAAATAACATATAACATAAAGAATAATATCCAACTATCTAAAGATATTAAATATAATACATTAATTATTCTTGTAATATAAGCCATACTATCTATATTAATAATAAATATATAACTAACCATTCCTAATAATAACTCTACAAATGTAGATATAAGAAGTAAACTATATATCTTATTTTCTTTAGATTTAATTCTTTTTCTTTTAAAATATATAATAATTATAAGTAATATATAAACCATCCCTGAAAATGTTAAACCTAAATTAAAATTCATACTACTACCACCTTTTTATTTCTTTATTAGTTTTTTACCTTTAGTAGGCATAACTATATCATAATAATCAAGTCCCATATTAGTCTCATGACAAACAATACTAATCTCACTTCCATCAATACCATTTTCTTTTATTTTTTTATAGTCTTTCTTTAAAGCCGTTGTATATGGTAACTCATCTACCACTTTCCATTTAGTAGGTATATCACGAAACGACATATTATTATTACTTAAAATATAATTATCAATAATATTCTTTATAATATCTTTTATATCAATACCCTTACTCTCTTTAGATAAAACAACATATATAAGAGGCATAGCACCAAAATTACTTTCGTCATAATATTCAGATATCATAACATCTTCTACATAAGAAGAACTAGTAACAGCATTTTCTAAAGCATTAGGATATATTTTATAACCATCATATCTAGATATCATACCACTTGCTCTACCTTCAAAAAAGTATTCACCTCTAGCATTCTTTTTCATTATATCTCCAGTATCAATATACTCTCTTCCATCGATATTAATTGTTTTATGTAATACTTCTCCATCAAATTCGCATACTGGATTACTACCCTTACTATAATATAAATGACCAAGTTCTCCACAACTCAATTCTTTCATAGTATCAGGATTAATAATAATACCACTACCACCGGGTAAATCAATTCCACAACTACCAGGAGTAGACATAAAAGGATCTTCTAATATACAAGTACCATTAAATTCACTCATACCATATCCAGTTCTAAGTAAACACTTAGCATTATGTGATATTAAAAATCTATTAATATTAGCAAGTTGTGTAATAGTAAGTGTACCGCCTCCATATACTGCTTCTTCAAGAAAAGATAAATCAGCATTACTATATTTATCACTACCTATAAGTCTAAGCCAAAAAGAAGGTGTACCAAATAAACAATTAGCCTTAGTTTTAAGTAAAATATCAATAATATTTTCTTGTGAAAATATTGGTATTTCTATCATTTCTAATCCCAAACTATGACCCAAATGCATCGAATCAGAAAAACCAAACTGAGCAAAACCAGGAAGTACATGTAAAAATGTTTTAACTCTACTATAATCTATATTTGATACTTGATGTTGAAAAGCAATAAAATTAACATTCTCATTAGTTGAAGGAATAGTTTTAGGTACGCCTGTTGTACCAGAAGAATGACATATAGTAGCTACTTCATTCTCTACATATGGATTAGTATAACATACTTGATATCTTGAATCATTAAGAAATCTATTTATTCCAAATATATTAATATTACCATATGAAGTACTTACTCTCTTAACAATATCTTCATCCCTAAATTTCATTCTATACATAGCACTTTCAATCATAGGTAAAGAATCAGTAATCTTAGTAATTAATACTTTATCAATATTTAATTCATTATAAATATAATTCTCAATAGATTTAATTGAAGTTTCATATACTTTATCAAAACATACAATAGCATTTACTTTTTCTTTTTCTAAAAAATATTTCATTCTATCTTCTTTACTAGTAGGATCAATATTATCTGAAATAGCTCCAATCTTATTTAAAGCATATATAATAATCGTAGACTCTGGTAAATTAGGAAGTAAAAGAGCTACTCTATCACCTTTTCTAATCCCCATAGCAGCAAATCCCTTAGCATACCTATCTATTAAATCAATAAATTCCCCATAAGTATACCTTTTTCTTCCAAATCTAAGTGCATATCTATCTAAATTATTCTTATTACACTCCCTAATATATCCATACATAGTATATTTAGGAATATTATTAAGAATAATATCAAAACTATCACTAGGATTATTCAGTATTTCCCTTTTTAATTCTTCTATTCTTTTTAGTAATTCCATCTAAACCACCCTTTACAAAATTCCCCCTCTAAAACATTAATATTATACCATAATCAAAAGCTAAAAAAAATGTACCATTTGTGTACATTTTTTCAGTTCGTAAAATGACATAAGTTCACTATAAGTTAACTATCTATCTACCCTTTCCACTCTCAATATCTGGCAAATATAAAGAAAATCTTTTATTAATTACTTTCATAACATTATTATCATATTTCATAGGTAATACTACTTCATAATAGTATTCTCTAAGTATATCATCTGAAATATTATATCCAGAAATAACTTCATCTAAACTATCTAAATTAATAAGAAATTTATTATACTCTTCTTCGTTATATGGAGGAATATTATTTTTTTGTCTATATAATCCCTTATTAATACATTTAAATCTTATTCCCATTCGTTTAAGATTAATATATTCTCCTAGTAACAAATCACATCCATTACTAAGAAGTAAAGCACCTACTACTCTTGTTTTAGTTCTATCTAATACCACTTCATTAGTTTGACTATTATATCTATATAACTCTCCACTATCTTTTAATTCCCTTTGAATACTTAATTCTTCTATCATTTTAGGACTACTAATTGAAGTAACAGAACTTTTCATATCATTAGTATAACCAACCTTAATATAATGTTTATTTCCATTAACATCAATTTCTTTTAAAGTATTAAAATCAGCCTTAGTAGTTTCTGAAGTAACAGAATCAACAAAAGAAGAAGCAATATAACTATCACTATTAACATCCATAACAAATAATGTTTTAGCATCTCCAAAAGTATTAAGTTCTCTATCTGATATTAAAGAGCAAGATAAATATTGTTTACTATACTCATTATCATGATAATTTAATTCTCCCTTTACACCAGGTTCTAAATAACTAGCATGAATTACAGTCATAAAGTCTTCTCCATTAGTAATATTATCATAATTAGTAATATCTCTTTCCCATAACTTAATAGAATAATCTCTGCACTTCTCTTCTAACTCAAATATCTCTTTTAAATCTTTTTCAAATTCTAATCCTACTAGTGAAGCATCATCTTTATATTTACCATACTTAAAACAATATTCTACGTTATCTCCACTAGTTAAATCATTTAGTATCTTATTATAAATACCATATAAATCAGAATATTTACTTTTAAATTCTTTTAATTTCTTATAAGTATCTATATAAATATCATTATTAACTTCCATATCAATAAGCATAGCAAGTTCTTTCTCTAACTCTGTAATATAACCTCTTACACTAGAATTAATTAAAACATAATCAGTAATATAACTAAATTTTCTCATAACACACTCCTATTTTATTTTTTTTCTAAAAAGTTCATTACCAAATCAACAAGCACTTCTTTTTCTTTTGGATCAGATTGTGCAATCAATATAGTAACTGCTACTAAAGTATTATTATCTATAACCATACCATTATCATTATATAATAAATTATAGAAATCCAAAAAATATATAAACAAAGTAGCTGCTATTCTTTTATTGCCATCAATAAAAACATGATTTTTAGTAACTAAATATAACATATTAGCAGCTTTCTCTTCAGTGGTAGAATATAATTCCTTACCATCAAATGTACTATAAATATTATCAATTATTCCTTTTAACCCATTATCTCTTTCCAAAGCGAATAAATCACTATCATTATTAAATTTAAGTTCATTAATAATATTTATACAATCTTCATAAGTAATTCTTTTATCATTCTTAGTACCTTTAGGTTTAGACATTTTTTTATAGTCATACTTATCAAGTAAATCTAAAGCACTAGAATAATTATTTATAACCTTTATAATACTTTTTGCTTCTTCTGCACTAAGTTCACCATCTAATCTCCCAGCAATATCAAGTAGCTTAACAGTTTTTTCCAAATATTCTAACCTTCTATTATTAACAACATAACCTTTAATCAAATAATCTTTTATAATTTTATTAGCCCATTTCCTAAAAACAATACCATTCTTACTCTTAACTCTATAGCCAACACTAATAATCATATCAAGATTATAAAATGGTATATTTCTAGTAATGTGTCTTTTGCCTTCTTTTTGAACCTGTCGGAAATTCTGACAGGTTGAAACCTTATCCAGCTCTCCTTCAGAATAAATGTTTTTAATATGTTCAATTATATTTGTTCTCGAAGAATTAAACAATATTGCCATTTGTTGTTGCGATAACCAAACTGTTTCATCCTTCATATTAACTTCCAATTTAACATCTTGATTCTCAAATAATACAATTTCATTTTTCATAACCTTTTTCCTCCTCTTTATTAAATACACATTTAATCTCAATTTTTTTACTTTTGAACTATTGCATTTTTTATAGTGGTTCAATTACATCTTTACTCAGTGGTTATCCCAAAATTTGCATATACCACCAAAAGCTTTATTTCAAAGACTTAATGGCTTTGAAATACCCTACAAGACCTTAGACTTGTAGGGCATAATATATTAATCTTTCTTAATACCTAAATATTCATAAGTCTTATCAGTAACAACCCTACCTCTAGCAGTTCTCTTTAAATAACCCTGTTGTAATAAATAAGGTTCATATACATCCTCAATAGTAGAAGCCTCTTCTCCAATTGAAGAAGCAAGAGCCTCAAGTCCTACAGGTCCCCCATTAAATCTTTCTACAATAGAAAGAAGTAAATTATAATCAGTATCATCCAAACCAGTCTTATCAACTTTTAATCTATCTAAAGAATTATCAAGAATCTCTTTATTAATAATACCATCACCATATACCAAAGCAAAATCCCTAACTCTCTTAAATAATCTATTAGCAATTCTCGGAGTACCCCTACTTCTCTTAGCAAGTTCCCTAGCAGCATCATCCGTAATAGGAGTATCAAGTACCCTAGAAGTTCTCTTAATAATCTGATATAGTTCATCCTCAGTATAAAAATTAAGTTTAGAAATAATACCAAATCTATCTCTTAAAGGACTAGATAAATCACCAGCCCTAGTAGTAGCTCCTACTAACGTAAAATGTGGTAAATTAATCTTAATATTTCTAGATGAACCATCACTACCTACTATTATATCTAAGTAAAAATCTTCCATTGCTGGATATAAAATCTCTTCAATATATCTAGGAATTCTATGAATCTCATCAATAAATAGAACATCCCCTTCTTCTAAAGTAGATAGTATTGCAGCTAAGTCCCCACTCTTCTCAATCGAAGGCCCACTAGCAGTCTTAATATTAGTACCAAGTTCATTAGCAATAATATAAGCAAGAGTAGTCTTACCAAGCCCAGGAGGACCATATAATAAAATATGATCTAAAGTCTCTCCTCTCATAACCGAAGACTTAATAAATACCCCTAAATTCTCTTTAATCTCACTTTGACCAACATACTCATCTAAAGATACCGGTCTAATAGTCATATCCTTATCCTCTTTAAATTCTTCACTACTCATTATTCTATCTTTCATCTATTCCCCCTCCTTGTATATAGTCTTATATAAATCTTTAGTCCCCTTTTCTTCCATATCTAATTCAATCTTTGGTAAATCATTCCTACTACCAAGACCAAAATAATCCAAAAACTCATCAGTAGTCTTATATAAAGTAGGTCTACCAATAGTATCAGCCTTACCACACTCTTTAATAAGCCCTTTAGCTAACAATCTTCTCATAACATAAGCCGAATCTACTCCTCTTAAAGAATCAACACTCCCTCTCGTAATAGGTTCGTTGTAGGCAATAATAGCAAGTGTCTCTAAAGCCGACTGTGATAAACAATTCGAAGTCGGTTCTTCAAGTAACTTCTGATAATACTCCTTATGTTCTTCTCTAGTCGTAAGTTTAATCGTATTACCTAAAAAATTAATTCTAAGTCCCCTCTTATTATCATCATAATAATTCTTCAAACTAAGAACAATCCTCTTAGCCTCTTCTTCATCAATTTCTAATATTCTCTCAATATCTTTCAAAGTAATACCAAGATCACCTTGAACATATAAAAGTCCTTCTACTACACTTTCCATCTTAATTCCTCAATTCTATTAATATCTTATCAAAATTCTTATCTTGATTAATAACAACATCTTTCTCTTTAACCATTTCTAATATTGATAAAAAAGTAACAACCACTATTGGTCTATTATACTCTTCAAACAAATCATCTAAATAAGCCTTCTTCTTAGTCATAAGAATCTTCTTAATATTATTCTTTCTCTCTCTAACCGAATATTCCCTTTTAGTAACAGTAGTCTCTAAAGGCTTATCAAGTTCTTTTCTCTCTAAAAATTTCTTAAAAGCCTCAAGTAAATTATCAATCGTATCTTCTCCACTAAGAACACTCTCAGTATAATTACTAACCTTCTCTGGAGCCTTAATATATATCTTCTTTCTTTCTTCCTCTAATTCTTTAAATACTGGTGTCATCTCTTTATATTTCTTATATTCAAGTAACTTATTAATAAGATTCTCTCTCGTAATCTCTTCATCTTCTTCACTATTATCTTCCTCTTTCTTATTACTAGGAAGTAATAGTTTAGACTTCAAATACATAAGCTCTGCAGCCATAACTAAATAAGAAGAAGAAATATTAATATTAAGATTCTCTTCATGATTAATATAATCTAAATATTTATCTGTTATCTCTTCTACTTTAATATCAAAAATATCTATATTAGACTCCTTTACCAAATGTAAAAGTAAATCCAAAGGCCCTTCAAAATTATCTATTGATATATAATCCATATATCCACCATCCTACCTAATTATATCATGTATTTAACCATTAGTAAATAAAGAATTACTCCCAAAACTATTGCTTTTATATAAAAAATATAGTATTATATATAAGGTTGTAAAAAATATTGTTATTTTTGTAACCAAATAAGTTACATATTTTAACAAAAAATAGTAGTATAATAGAATTAGCAGGAGGAATTTATAATGGAACCAAAGTCTTATATTATACCAGACGATATTTTTGAAGAAGTAAATGCAGTAACTCATGAACTAATTAGATATGAAAATCCTAATAATTTAAATTGGATGCCAGCATACCAAGATGTTCTAAATCAAATGGGCAAAGGAGATCAGTATCTAAATCATCGTTTACTTACCTTTGTAGTAAGAAGAATAAGTGAACTTGGTTACGATATCAATGATCACCCATTTAAACTTACTAGATATAGATAAAGACAGGGCCTAAAGCCCTGTCTTTATTTTTCTAATATATAAATTAACTCTTTAATAAAGCATTACCAGTAGTAAACACTAATATTAATATTCCTAGTATAATTCCTTTACTCTTATTATTATCAATGTCTAAATGCCTACTTCAATTATCTTATAATCACAATTCTAAAATAAATTAAGTTCAATGTAAACAATTAATTATTTCTATTTCTATTAATTTTCTTTACCAATCTATAAGCATTATCATTCGTATAGTTCTTATCTCTATATTTACTTATATACATATACTTAGCAACAGCAATAAGTTCATCAGTATTACAATTTAAAAGAATTTTACCTATAGCAATAATATCTTTTTTATAATAATCTCTAACATTTATTTTAGAAATATCATTAGCAATCATAAGTCTATTCATACTCTCGTTAATCTTTAAACTTTTAGGATAATCCTTACTTAAAGAAAATATATCAGTATCAATAGAAATACCATATTCACTAAGTATAAACATCATAACTTGTGCCCTAATTCTATCATTATTATCGAAGAAATTAGGAGTATCACAATAAAATAATTTATATATTTCATATAATAACAAATCACTTTTTTTCAAAGTAATATCCTTAATATTTTCTAAATTATTCATTCTCTTAACTTCGTTTGGAATCAAATCAACAAAATCACTATCTTTATTATTAGTATTAATATTTAATCCTTTCTTCACAGTATATAATATATCTAAATAACTGCTATTATTTCCTACTTTCTTAGCATATTTAACAATTTTACCTTTACTAAAATATACTAAATCAGTAATATTTTCATGATATACAATCGTAACTCTAAAAGTATTCTCATTTTCCATACCTAATATACTTCTAACTATTAATATAATATTTTCTAAATTAATTTTATAATATCCATCATTAATAATTCTATCAATTTTCTTTTCATTATCATATTTAATTTTTTTACTAGAAGTATAATTAATTATAATATATTTATTATCAATCAAATAACATTTATTTAATTCTTTCATATAACCACCCTACAAATAAATAATATCATAAAATCTTATTAATATCAATAAATACTTGCATTTATTTAAAATATATTATATAATATTACTGCTTCTGAAAGGGGGAAATTTATAATGAAAGAAGTTAAATATAATAGTGATTTAAATAATGATATAGATGTATTAAATACCAAAAACAATGCAAAAAATGATGCTATCTTAGGTTTTGGTATTAGCATAGGTATTTTTGGTTTAATAGAAATAATTGCTTTCAACCTTGGTTTTCAATATACACCAGAAATAATTTTACCTTCTATAATAACAATGGTTGGTACTGGTGGTATTGTATCTGCTATTACAGGGAATATATCAAACAAAAAATATAAAAGAAAATTAAGAAAAGCTAAACAAAGCGCTTCTGATTTACAACAAGAATTAGCAAAAGAAAATACTATCATTAATATAAAGTCATTAGAAGATGCAGAAGTCATTGAAGAAGTAACAAAAAGTACAACTCAAAATGATGAAGGAAAAATTCTTTCAAAAGAAGAAAAAATTATCAGATACTTTTATTTACTAGATAAAGATGATCAAGTAGCAGTTTTAAGACAAATAAGTAAAAAAATAAAAAAAGACAAAGTAATTTTAAGCACTTCAAAACTTGAACTATTTGAAGAAAAAGATTTGCAAGAAAAAGAATTACCTGTTCGTAAAACACTAATTAGAAAATAGATTACTTAAATATAAGTAATCTTTTTTAATATTTAAAAATTAATAAAGAAAAAAGAATACTATCAAGATAATATTCACTTTTAAATCAAACTGGTACCTGTGAAGAAGAAGTAGAATAACTTTTCTTACCAACATTAATAGGTAGCAATAACTTACTAACTAATACAAGTATACTACATTTTTACCATTTTGAGTCAAAGAATGTTGAAAATGACCGATTTTGTGTTAAAATATAGTATAACAAAGGAGGATATTATGATTAATGAAGAAAAACAAGTATGTTATAATATGCAAGTTTATAATGATTTCGTTGATTTTCCATTCGCAATGACTAATATAGAAGATTTTGAATTTGATAAACTATTATCTCATCCAAATCCTGAAATTAGAGCATTTAATTTTATTTTGATTACAAAATGTACAACAAAAGGAAATACAACAACTGTTAGACCACTAATGATAATATATAATAAAAAAGATTGGAAAGTAGAAAGCTATGATATAGAAGATTATTATGGTTCAAGAACAAAAACATTATGTAGCAATAGAAAACAAACATTAGACTTTGCTGGAAAATTAATAGAATTACCTTGTAATAATCAAAATGCAATAATAAATAAATTTAATATTACTTCTAAAATATTAATTGCTAAAAATAAAATTAAAGGGAAATCATTAATAAGAAAAAAATAAAAACATAATTTTGTTTGGTTTTATGGTTCTATAATATTTAGTGGATGTCAAAAAATATCCACTAATTTTATTTAATAAAAAAAGCCAATGCTTATTAAGCATCAGCTTCATTCAAATTTCTTTATCATTTTTGGTTTTCACCCATTATTTGACAAAGAGCCTAAATAATTCGCTACGACTGCCTGTAGTGATCAATAAAAGATTAAGTTTGTCATCTTCATATTGATATACAAGTAACCAGTCTAGTTCAATATGACATTCTCTACTTAAAATTGTTAGATAAAAATAAAATGCATTTTTTTATTAATCATCAGTTAAAGCACTTCTTAAAGATTTTACATCATCATAACTATCTAATTCAATTTTACCATTTTTGTAGTCCTCTATTTCTTGCAAAGATTCTAATAGTTCTTTACTAGGAGTTGTATTCATACTAGGAATAAAAACAAGTCCTTGTTCTCTATCACATTGTCTTAAAAACATATTAATAGCAGAATTAGTATTTGTTCCTAATTTTTTAAGCAAAACTATCTACACTCTTTTTTAGATCTTTATCTATCCTGATAGTCATGTTAGTTGTATTAGATACAGTATTCATAATATATCCCTCCTCATGAATAATAATACTATATTTTAAAACAAAAGCCAAGTACAATATATGTGCAATTCATTTGCAATAATATGTACAATATTATAAAATGCATTTTTAAAAAGCAAAATTCTAACTATTTCTAGTTAGAATCTATTACTAAATTTTTAAGTTAAAGTTTTCATTCTAAATAACAAAAATTCTTATAAATATCGTTTAAATCACTAACATTTAGCCTTCCATTTTTCCATTTTAATTTTGTTTTGTTTCAAAATTTCCAAATGCTTTTTTTCTAAAAATCTTTTATTAATAACTATTCTATGGACATAAGTATCTATCCAATCATCAGTAGCAACATAATATCCTTTGTTTCCATACTTATTACCCCAACTATTTTCAATTTTCCATCTATCAGTTTTATCATCAACAACATTTACACCTGTTATTAACATACAATGACAATCTGTTATTCCATTTGTTTTTAAAATAGAATTTCTATCCAAATATAAGTCAATATCAAAAACATCTCCATATCTTTTAAGTAAATCTGTCCATACTCCCTCTATTCTCTTTGATGTGGTAGAACAATAAAAATATACCGGTTCTTCATTTTTTAATTGTTTAATAATAAGATTTCGAAATTCCTTAGATGGAATATTCAAAAACAAGTTATCTTCTTTACCACTAATTATTGAAGTTTCTTCAATCTCATAAATATTATTATATTTAAATTCTTTATCTTGATAGCTAATTATCTCTACATAATCATGCTTTAAATCAACACCAATATATTTATCATAAAATTCTTTAGGAGTAAGTTCTTTATCAATATGATAATTGCCATCTTTATCAGTATATTCAAAATTAAATTTTTCTGGTGGCACACCATAAAAATCAGCAATAACAAAATATACATTCTCCAAATACTTATTTTTTAACTGCTCTTCATCACAAGTACAATTTTCCAAATCTAAATAAAATTTTCTTAATAACCTCGATAGTATTTGATTTATTTCATAAGTATTAGATGATGAGAAAGACTCTGGAAAATTATCCTTTGGCACTACACCATATTTATTAATTAAATTAGAAAAACCAGTAAAGAAACCACCATCAAACATTCCATCTTTAAGTAAAGAAGATACATATCTATCATATAAGTCCTTTCCTTCTTTTTTGTATGATATTAGTCTTTCTAATAATATATTAAATCTTTCTAACTTATCATAAAATGCAATATAACTACCAGATAATTCAAAATTTTCTAAACCACATTTTTCTATTACCTTTTCTCTTAAAATATTTAAACCTGCAAAAGACCAACATCTTCCAGAATGTTCTTGATCTGTTACATTATGGGTTTTAATATTTATGCTAAAACTTTGATTTAAATTAGTATCGTTATCTTGAATCAAGTCAACTAATTTAACTTTATTTAACATTCTATGTCTAATTTTATTAGTTTTATTATTTTCATATTTAGTTCTAAAATTGTTAATATCATTTTTTTGAATCATTACTTATTACCTCCATAATTAAAATAGTTCATAACTCTAATAAACATTTTATCACAAAATCACATATTTTGCAAAAAAACTCAAACATAATAGTTCAAGTTTCCTATCAATCTGGTGCTGAATGTAAGAATTGAACTTACCCCTGAAGCTTACCATGCTTCTGTACTACCACTATACTAAATCAGCAAAGAATTAATATCCTATTTAAAGAATATTAATTTTATAAATACAACCAATGCAAGTATTACCCTATAAAAGGCAAATACTGAAAAGTCATGTTTCTTAATGTAATTAAGTAAAAACTTAATAGCAATAATACCCATAGCAAATGAAGATATAATACCTACAATTACCTCTTTAGTTAAAGCAAGGTCTGTTACTTTAAGTACTGTAGCACCACATATTACTGGTACTGATAATAAGAACGTAAATTTAGTTATTGCTTCTTTAGATATACCTTGAAGTCTACCCGCTAATATAGTTGTACCACTTCTAGAAAAACCTGGTATAACTGCAAAAGCCTGAGATATACCAATAATAATAGCTTCTTTTAAAGTAATATCTTCAAATTTCTTTTCTTTTTTATAATGATGAGTAGCCCATTTATCACCAAGATAAATAAGCATACCCATTATAGCAAGAGCAGAAGCTATAAGCCAAATATTATTTCTAATTACATTTTCAATTACATCATCAAGTAAGAATCCTACAATAGCAGCTGGAATAGTAGCCACTACTAAATACCAGAACATCTTTCCATTAGTAGTTTTCTTCTTATTTTTTATATCTTTAATGGCTCCAATAAATAAATTCCACCAATCTTTAAAGAAGATCACTAGTACTGCCATCATAGTACCAAAGTGAAGAGCAACATCAAATGCAAGGGATGATTCTTCCCAACCAAATAAATAAGGAAAAACAATCAAATGAGCAGATGATGAAATTGGTAAAAACTCCGCAACTCCCTGAATAATTCCAAGAATTATCGCCTTAAATATTGTCATAAAACACTCCTATTAATTATTTTCTTTTAATAATTCAATAGCCTTTTGCATAGCTAAATCATACTTAACAACTTCTAAAGATCCAAGTTCTTTCATGATATCTTCTTCAGTCATCTTATACATATCAGCCATCTTTTTAACTTCATCTTTAGCATCTTTATCAGAAATAGTAATTTCTTCAGCTTTTACAATAGCTTCAAGTAAGTATCTATATGCTACTCTCTTTTCAGCTTCTTTCTTCATATCTTTCATGATATCTTCTTTTTTAGCACCAGAGTAAGCAAAATATAATTCTTCAGTAACTCCTTGCATCTTAAGTTTTTCAATAAAGTTCTTATACATTCTATCAGTCTCAGCATCAATAATTTCTTCATCAATTTCAACTTTCATATTCTTTGATGCCTTTTCAAGTAAATCTTCAATAAATTTATTATCAGCTTCTCTTTCCTTTTGAGCCTTAATTTCCTCTTCAACTACCTTTTCTAATTCTTCTTTATTAGATACACCTTCCATATCTAAATCTTTAAAGAATTCTTCATCTAAATCAGGAATAACTCTCTTCTTAATATCATGAACAATAACATTAAATACTACTTTTTGTCCTGCTAATTCTTTAGCCATATAGTCTTCTGGGAAAGTAAGTTCGATATCTTTAGATTCTTCTTTCTTCATTCCTACTACTCCCTCTTCAAATCCTGGAATAAATGAATGACTACCAAGTTCTAATGAATATCCTTCAGCACTTCCACCTTCAAACTCTTCATTATCTTTAAAACCTTTAAAATCAATAACAACTGTATCTCCTTCTTCAGCTTTACCATCTTTAGATACAAGTTCAGCATATCTATCTAAAATATGACTAACTTCATGATCTACTTCTTCTTTAGTAACTTTAACTTTATCTTTTTTAACTTTTAATCCTTTATATTCTCCAAGAGTTACTTCAGGATCTAAAATAAATGTCATATTAACTTCAAATCCTTCATCATCAGCTTTTACTATTTCAAGTTTAGGTTCTACTACTGGAATTAATTTTTCAGTAATAATAACTTCACCATATTTCTTTTGTACTAAGTCTTCCATAGCCTCACTAATAATGTCTCCAGTACCATATTTCTTTTCAAAAACATTTCTAGGTACTTTTCCTTCTCTAAAGCCATCAATTTTAACTTTTTTAACTAATTTATTGAAAGCTTTATCTTTAGCCTCTTTCCATTCTTCTCCATTTACTTTATAGTTAACTTGTTTTTTCATATATATTACCTCCTAACAAATTGCAACTATTTCTACTTCATATTCTCCATTAGGAGATGCTACTTTTTTTATTTCTCCTACTTTACCATTCATAATAGCTTTAGCTATAGGACTTTCATTAGAAATCTTATTATTAGATGGATCTGCTTCTTTAGAACCTACAATCCTATACTCTTCTATTTCATCATCATCTACATATTTAATCTTAACAGTAGTACCAAGAGATACTTTATCAGTCTCTCCCTTCTCTATGATATGAACATTTTCCATAATTTTTTCTAATTCTTGAATTCTACCTTCTACTTGTGCTTGTTCTGCTCTAGCAGCATCATAGTCAGCATTCTCAGATAAATCTCCAAGTGCCCTAGCTTCTTTTAAAGCCTTAATCACTTCAGGTCTTTTAACATTTTTTAATTCATTTAATTCTTCTTCTAACTCAAGAAAACCTTCATCAGTTAGATAAACTTTATTATCTTTCATTTTATTTATCACCTCAATTAATTTTTTGTTTTCATTACAATTCACAATTGTACTAGATTTTAATCTTTTTGTCAATAGTTTTTCATGCTTTATATTATATTCCAATACTAACTAATTTTTACCCTTATCATATCATTTTTATATACTTTTTTATCTAATTTAAACCTAAGTATTTCTTCAGGATGTCTAGCAGCTTCAACTACCTCACCATCTTCATTATATATATCTGGCATTATAAAAGAAAATGTCTCTATATTAGGTCCAAATACTTCTACTTCTATACCCTTTTCAAAATAATTTCTCTCAGTAATAGTAACCATCTTATTTTCTTCATCATAATCAAGTACAATACCTAAAAAATCTTGATTAGAAGCCTCATTTCTACCTAAATAATATTGTTCATTTACCGTAGGTAACTTATCCCAAAACTGAATAACAGCCTCCCTATTAGCAACACGCTCTAATACTTTAGTATAATAATCTAATTTATCCTCAGTTAATTTATTAGCATAATAATCATCTATTATTTCTCTATAAGTATTAATAACCGTAGCAACATAATAATTACTTCTCATTCTGCCTTCTACCTTTAAGCTAACAATACCAATATCTATCATTTCTTTAATCTTCCTAGCCATCATCAAATCTTTAGAAGATGCCGTAAATAAAGTATCACTCTTTATCTCATTATTATCTTTATCAAATAAAGGCATTTCCCATCTACATATTTGAGCACAACCACCCCTATTAGCATCTCTATTAGTAAAATAATTAGATAAAACACATCTACCAGAATAAGAAGAACACATAGCACCATGAACAAAACATTCTATTTCCATACCAGTTCTATCTATTATTTCCTTTATCTCATCTCTAGATAATTCCCTAGCAAGAACTACTCTAGAAGCCCCCTCTTTCTTCCAAAAATCTACTGCTTCATAATTTAAAGTAGAAGCTTGCGTAGATATATGTATTTCTAAATCAATATTATTTTCTTTTACAACATCTATAACCAGTGGATCACTAACTATAATAGCATCTACCTTAGCCTTTGCTAGTTCCTTTAAATAATCTATAATACCATTTATATCTTCATTATGAAAAACAATATTAACAGTTACATAAACCCTCTTACCAAGATTATGAGCATAACTACATGCTTCATTAATTTCTTCAATACTAAAGTTTTTAGCATTAGCTCTAAGAGAAAAATCTCTTCCCCCAATATAGCAGGCATCTGCTCCATAAAGATAAGCAAACTTTAATTTCTCTAAGTTACCCGCAGGAGCAAGTAATTCTATCTTATTCATTATTACCACCCCTTAATTTATATATAGTTTTCTTATCAAAGAATCCTGTATAAGTATTATCCATATGTTCTTTATTTAAATATTTATCAATAATATCTATATCATTATTATAAGATAAATCAATAATTAAATTATCTATATTACTTAACTTATCAATTTCATTAATCATATTAACTAAAGGACTATATATAATAGTACCAAAATTATGTTCTATAACCATATATTTCATATTATCATTATATATATAATACCTATCACTATTACTTACTTTATCAATATATTTAAAATAATTAGTAATAAGACATCTTCTCGAATAAAAGATAGGTAAATATCCATATACCATATAAAATATATTCATACCAGTATTACTTTTAATATCTAATACTTCATTATAAGTAATATCGTTAGTTACTATACTACCAGTAATACCCCTCTTCTTATAAAATAAATGACTATTAATACTAGCATTTAAATGTTCCATACTTAGTATTAATTCTTTATTAACATTCATCTTCTTTATAATATTAAATACCCCTACGTCATATAAAATAATACCATCAATATTAGAATCATTAATTTTATTAATAACTTCTCTTACCATATCTAAATCATTATTATGAATCATCTTATTTATGATAACATATACCTTTTTATCAGTAGTATTCTTAATATCTATAATACTATCTATATCTAATTCTAAAGGATATATCGATAAAGATTTAACTCCTAATATAATACCTTTAATATTCATATTTAATATTTTATTTATATCTTCCATCTTACCAGGAATAACTACTAAATTACTCATAATCACTTCTCCTTTTAGATATAGCTATTTTATCTCCTACTGGAATATATTCCGTAGCAAATTCTTCATTATTATCAAGAAAAGAAATAAAATCTTTAATCTTATTAACAATACCCCTTTGATTTTTAGTCTTAACTAAATCTGAATCTTCAACTAAACCATGAAAAGATAAATTATCCGTAATAATAGTTCCCCTTTTAACTAAATTATTCTTATATTTTTCAAAGAAGAAAACATTCTTACCCTTCGCAGCATCAATAAATATCAAATCATACATACCTGTAATATCAGTATCTACAGCATCCCCATAAATAATATTAATTTGCTTATCTAAATTATACTTCTTTATATTAAATACTGCCAAATCATATCTATCTTTGTCCCTTTCAATAGTAGTTATTCTAATATCACTATTAATACTAGCCATCATAATAGATGAATACCCGATAGCGGACCCTATCTCAAGTATATTCTTAATATTATTCTCTTTAATATAATTAATTAAATATAATATACCATCTTTTTGCATTATTGGTATATTATTTATTTTAGCATATTCTTCTAATTCTTTCATATTACACCTTTTTCTAAAATATATTATATATTAAATATTATTATTTATCAATAACTTAATTAAAAGAAGAATATTAATTATTCCCCTTTATTTTATTTTTAATTTTAACACCACTAGCACGATTCTTTGGAAATTTATCATAATATTCTTCTGGATGAAGATTGTATTTCATTCCCATTTCATAATTATATTGAAGCAATGTTCCATATATGGTAAAACTTTTATTTTTCTTGAATAGCCAGTGGTCATCAACAACAATAGTTTTAATATCCTTTTGACCAACTCTAACTTCTCCAGTAACATAATAAGATTCCAATCTAGAATTTCTAATATGCAAAAATTTAATAAGTGGTTCATCTTCTGCATAAAGACAAAGTCCATATTCATCTGAATAAAAAACATTATATATATATTCATCATCATTTACGTCTGTTATTTCAACATAATCACAATATTTAATATCTTTTATTCCATCCTTATCAAGTGTATAACCCATAATATTATCTCCTCTCAAAAGTACAAGTATTATAGCAAAAATACCTGCTTTTGTCAACGAATAAATGAACAAAAAATCATCTACCACTTTAAGTATATTGATAAATGATTTTTTTAAAACTATTTTTTATCTAAATCTTCCATTTTATATGTATAATATCTCTCATATTCGTAACTAGCATCAATTTCCTTCATAAACGCCTTTACCACATCAGATTAACATTTTTAACATCAATTTTACCTGATACCAATAAGAAAAACAATCCATCATTTGACATTCACCTTCATTTGTAGTACAATACTAAACATCTTTTGAAAGGGGAAATTTAAATGAAATTAGAAAGAAATCACAATATTTATCAAGTAATAGATAAAAGTATTGATGAAATAAATGAAGACTTAGAAACAATAGATTTTGAACTAGGTGTATTAAATTTTAGTCAAAAAATGAGAACTATAACTGCTAGTGTTATAACTGCCGCAGGAGCAATAAATACCTTCCTTTATGTTAGAGATAATCAAATGTCTAATTGTATCTTTGCTCTTATATTTATCTTTCTTGCTTCTAGAGATATTAAAAAGAGTAAAAGAAATGATCTAGCAATAGATATTTTAAATGAACAAAAAGATTTACTTAATGAAGCAAAAGAAATAAAAACCAAAAAGTTAACAAGATAGAATTTCTATCTTGTTATTTTTATACTCCTATATCCCCTCTTAACTTTTTTAATATACATTTTCTAATAAAATCAACTGGTATAATAGATATAGATATCAAGAATATAATAATTAATTCTTTAATATTAATAATCGTTGTACCAAAAATATTAATACCAGAATAAACAATAAAACCCTGTATTAATATAATAAATATAACAATAAAAATAAATGGTTTATTTTCTAAAATATGATTAAATATATTTAATCTATGAGTACGAGTATTAAATAAATTATTGACCGCTAGAAAGATAAATAAAGTAAAGAAAGCCGTCATAAAGTGTTCCTTATTAACAAACATATTTCCAATAATTGGTAACTTTAAAAACAATATAGATACTCCAAGTAAATATATGCTAGATACAACAATTTCATTAAGCATATATCTATTAATAATAGATTCATCTCTCTTCTTAGGTACTTCCATCATATATTCTTTTTTAGGTACTTCATAAGAAAATGCAAGACCCGCTAATGTATCCATAACCATATTAATCCATAACATTTGAATAACAGTAATAGGACTAGGTACCCCTATAAAAGGACCAATAAGAGCTAAACTAGTAGCGGCTAAATTAATAGTAAGCTGAAAAATAATAAATTTTCTTATATTCTTAAAAATAGTTCTACCATATAAGATAGCCTTAGATATTGATAAAATATTATCATCAGTAATAACAATATCCGAAGCCTCTTTAGCTACTTCAGTTCCACTACCCATAGCAAATGATACATCAGCCTTCTTTAGAGCAATAGAATCATTTACTCCGTCTCCTGTCATACCAGTAACTAAGTTTAACTCTTTAGCAAGAGTAACTAGTCTTTTTTTATCTTCTGGTAACGCTCTAGCTACCACTCTTAATCTTGGTATTAATTTTTTTACTTCTTCATTACTTAATTTATTAAGTTCATTTGAAGTAATAGAAGCATCCCCTTCATTATCAATAATACCAACTTCTTTAGCAATAGATACGCCAGTAGATAAAGAGTCTCCTGTTACCATAACAATATTAATACCAGCATTCTTAATTAATTTTACAGAATCTACGGCTTCTTCTCTAATCTCATCTTTAATAAAGATAATACCAACTAATATATTTCTTCTAATACTATCTACTGGATAAATACTTTCTGATATTGCTAAAGCAATTGCTCTAAGACCATTATTCGTCTCATTATTAATATAATTATTTAATCTATCTTTATCTAATACCTTTACTTTACCATTTTCATCTAAGTAATTAGAAGTATATTTAAGTACCTTATCAGGAGCCCCTTTAATTAATTTAATCTTTTTATTATCCTTTTCTATTATACTAGTAGAATACTTATTCTTACTATTAAATAATATCCTATCAATAATCTTAATTTCATCATCTTTATATTTACTAGCAAATCTAAGTAATGCCTTATCAGTAATATTACCTCCTATTACATTACCAGAAGATTTATCATATTCACTTTCATTATTATAGATAAGAGAATCTTCTAATAACCTTTGATAAGTATCACTAAGTTCTAACTTAGAATTATATTCATTTAAATTACCTAGTAATACTTTTACTACTTCCATCTTTCCTTTAGTAATAGTACCTGTCTTATCAGTAAATAAAATATTAAGTGAACCTGCTGTTTCAATACCAACCATTTTTCTAACTAAAACATTATCTTTAAGCATCTTCTTACTATTCGTAGATAACACCAAAGTAATCATCATTGGTAATCCTTCTGGTACTGACATTACTAGTACAGATACTGCTAGTGTCAAAGCCTCTAATAAATAACCAATAAAAGTATTAAAAGATATATTACTTATAAGAGTCAAATTAAAATTATTTAAAATAAATATCTTAGAAAATAAATATGATATAGCTATCATAGTAGCGGCAACATAACCTATTCTACTAATAATCTTTGCTAAATTAGTAAGTCTTATTTTTAATGGTGAATCTTCTTCTTTTTCAACTAAAGACTTAGCCATCTTACCATACAAGGTATCCATGCCTACTTTAGTAACTACCCCACTAGCGGCTCCATCATATATTGTAGTACCACGATATATTTTATTAATATCCATTGGTTTATTAATATCGTTTACTTTCTCTTTATATACCTCTTTAGCCTCACCATTTAAAGATGATTCATCTACTGATAACTTACCACTAATAATAGTAATATCCGCAGGTACTTTATCACCACTACTAAGAAGTACAATATCACCTACAACAATATCATCAATAGGTATCTCAGTAATATTACCATTTCTTTTTACTTTAATATTAATTTTACTAGACTCTTCTTGCATTCTTTGAAAAGCCTTATTTGAACCATATTCACTAACCGCTGATATTAATGATGCTACTAATATAGCTACCACTATACCTATTGTTTCAAAGTAATCAAAATCTTTAAATAAAAATATTACTTTAATAAATAAAGCTATTAATAATATTTTAATAATCGGATCACCTAAAGTTTCTATAAACAAACTAATAAAAGTACTTTTATTTTTACCATTAATACTATTACTACCATATTTATTTCTAGATATATTTACTTCCTTATTAGTTAAACCAGTATTATTTAGCATAAGATTCCTCCTATGTTAAATAGTACTAACTATTAAATTAATTTAGACTAAATATAAATAGACAAAAAAAGACTATTTCTAGTCTAATACTTTATCTTTATAATCTGATACCGGCTTATAACTAAGACGATGATATTTAGTAATACCATATTCTTTAATAGCGGCAATATGTTTCTTAGTACCATATCCTTTATTATGAGCCAAATCATACATTGGATATACCTTATCTAAGTCATACATCATTTTATCTCTAGTAACTTTAGCAATCACTGAAGCAGCCGCTATAGAAATCGATTTAGCATCTCCCTTAATAATACTAGTAGTAGGAACATCTATATCTAAAGGCATAGCATCTATTAAGACATGATCTAATTTAATACCAGTATTTCTTATTGCTTCCTTCATAGCAATCTTCGTAGCCTCATAGATATTAACTTCATCTATTATCTTTTCATCAATAATACCTATCCCAATAGCAGTAGCCTTTTCTTTAATTATTTTATAATATTCATCTCTTTTTTTCTCAGATAATTTCTTTGAATCAGTAAGTCCTTCTAAAACAAAGTCTTTAGGAAGAACAACACAAGCTGCTACTACACTACCTATTAAAGGTCCTCTACCTACTTCATCTACTCCCCCTATATATTCTAATCCTTTAGCATATAATTCATTTTCATACTTATATAAATCTTCCATCTTCTACTTCCATTTCTTAATAATATTATTTACTCTATTTTGTCTTTCAAAATTGTCCATTCCATTAATATTCTTTTGTAAGTTATCTACTCTCATACCTGGTGTTAAATTATTATTAGTAGTATGAGAAGTCTCAGTATTATCTTTTCTACCAAACATTCTATTCATAAACTTTCTTTCTCTTTCCCTACCTCTTTTAGCTACATCATTATGATTAGCAGTCCATGTTCTATCAAATACCTTACTTAAATCTTCTTGTCTATTCATTTATATCACCACTTTAATTATACTATAAAAATAAAAAGAAGAAAACTATTAATTAATATTTTAGTTTATCTTCTATAAGTTTTAACATAAGTATCTAGAGTATCAATACTACCATCAACTAAATTACTAAGTTTAAAATATTTTAATATTTCTTCATCAGTAACTTTTCCATACATATCTAAAAAAGCTGACATCATTATATTATATTTCTTTTTATCAAAACGATATAGACTAACAAAATACATTCCTAACATATCAGATAATATCATTTTAGCAGAATCTATCCTAGCTAAACTACCATCACTATAATAATAAAAAGGAAAAGTAAAATACATATCTTTTAGTCTAGATAAATTTGCAAATTCATAATCAATCATTCCTAAAAACGAATCTAATCTTTGATATTCACTACTATAGGCTACACCAGAATATCTAGTATTTTTAAGATAATCACCAAATATAAATTCTATAAATATTGAATAAGCTTCAATAAATATATTTGGTTCATTATTAAAATTAGCTTTATGAAGAAGATAAGCATGACCTAGTTCATGTGGTAAAGTACTACCTGTACTCATTTTATTATTAAATCTAGATAATACATAAGCTTCCCTTAAATTACTAATACAAAAGCATAATCCTCTAGCATATTTTTCACCCTCATACATTTTAGAAGACATTTCTATTCTTTTTTCCTCTATCAAATATTTATATAGCTCAAATAATTCATGATTAAATGTTTTAGAAAAATCATCAATTAGTTCATAATACTTAACATTAGATATTCTAAAATCTTTTCTTACTTTCCATGGCAGTTTAGTTTTATTATAAAAACATACCAAAGAAGATTGCATCTGATCAGTATATAAATTAAAAAAATCTAACACTCTACTTGCTACTACACTATCTTTTTTTTCTTTAAAATCACCTAACACTCTATCACAGCCATCATCAGAATAAAGTATTATACTACTATTCATATATCTTATTAAATACTTTATTTTCTTAATATCATTAAGTATTTCTCTTCTCTTATACTTATCATTAGTATTATTAAGTAATACTTCTAAAAAGTCTAGTCTACCTTTTAATTTATTAATATCAAAATGCATAAACTCAGCTCCTTTTTTACAAGTTATTATTATACAATAAAATCAAAAGAAAAGAAACTATTAATTAATACATTCCCTGTATTTTTTTAATAGTCTCATTACTAAGAGAAGATAGTTTCCAATTACCATCATTATCTTTCTTTACCTCAAAATCAATTGTATATGTAACTTTATCCTTAGCCTTTTCTAAATAATCTAACTTAGTATTATTATATTCCTGAACAGTATAATTAGTATTACCTTGATATTTATTATTTACTTCATTAACTACCTTTTTATAATCAATAACTTCAATCTCTGTCGTTACACTAGCAGTCTCTCCATCAATTCTTTCATTCTTAATTTCATAAGTTAAGTTCTTATATTGCTTTTCAATAATCTTTTTATATCTATCTTTCTGAATACTAGTAAAATTCTCTTCTTCAATAATACTATTAATACCATTTACTATATCTTTATCTAAAGTTTGATACTTAGTAAGTAAATCTTCTACTTTAGAAGTTGGACTATTAGATAGAGAACAACCTACTAGTAAAAGTAAAAATATAAATATGCCAATAATTTTCTTCATTCTTATCACCATTTATATCTTTACCAATATATTACATATTATACTAAAAATTATAATTATTTATTATAGATATTACTTTTTCTTTACTATAACCCAAAGTAAGTAAATGATTATATATCTTATTCTTTAATTTAATACCACTATATTTCTTATTAGTACTAATATCTTTATCTATTATCTTATTTATTCTTTCATAATAAATATTATCGCCTATACTAGTCATATTATTATAAATAATCTCTTCATTAACACCAAGTCTTTTTAATTCATTTTTTATTTTATAATCACCCCAATTAGTAAAATTTAATTTATCTTTAATAAAAGCCTTAGTAAATCTATCATCATCTAAATATTTATAATCAATCAATTTATCAATAACTTCTTCAATAATAATAGTATCTTCTTCTTTATTTTTTAAATAATCTCTTAATTCATTAATACTTCTTAATCTTCTATCAATATATTTAACTGAAGTATCTACTAATATACATATAGTATTATCTCTTTTTAATTTATCATATAATTCATTATCAATATCTTTCTTTATCAATAACTCATTATCAGTAATTACTTTACCATTTAATTCTAATACTTCTCCATTAGATAAATAAACATTATATATATTTTTTTTAGTAAGTTCATATTTTTCTATTCTCATAAAACCACCTATTAAAAAGAAGAGACTATTATTTATCTTTCTTTTTTGTTTCTAAGTCTCTTCCATACTCTTTCTTTTCTTCTATCATTGTCATAGTAATATTATCATCTATTTCTGCTAAAGCATTTCTATCAATATTAGATAATATTACTTCTTCTTTAACTGTATCTATTATTACTTTGCCCCAAATAGGTCCTTGTTTAATAGTTAAATCATTAAACATATCTGGAGTAATTACTTTTAAGAAGTATCCAAATACTAATCTCTTCGTAGCTACAACTAATCTTTTATCCGTTAATACAATAATATTAGTATTTATTATTTCATAACTTTGATAATTCTTTTGAGCTACAAATACATATCTAATTTCTTCATCTGATCCAATAAACTTAGATACTATTTTAGCATGTGCTCTTAATCTAAAAGCAATAGTCATTGGATATTTTCTTTTAAATTCTTTTACTCTTCTATATATTTCATTATTCATTTACATCAACCTTAATATTCTCTTTAACAAAACTTACAAATGTATCTTTATCAACATATTGACCAATTGAATCAATTACTTTATCACCAACCATAAATAATGTAGTTGGAGTACCCCATTGATTCTTCTTCAAATAAGAATTTGATTTACTTAACTTATTACTCTCTTCACTACTTAAATTAGTAAGATTTAAATAATTAACAGGAATTCCAAGTTCATTAGCAACTTCTTCCACTACTGGTTCATACATTTCGCAGTAGCCACATCCATCTTGAATAATTACCATTAAGAATGGTTTATTACTATTCATTAATTCTTCATATTCAGTATAACTAATAGTCTTAGTACCTGCCACTCCTTCTACTGCTACTGGAAGTTCAATATCTACTTTACTTTCTTTCTTAGTACTAGTAACTATACAAGCTACTACTAAAAGTACTACTACTAAAAGAATTAAAATTATATCTTTTTGTTTAGATGTTAAACTAAATGATTTCTTTTCTTTAGTTTTAACCTCTTTCTTCTCTTCTACTTTTACTTCTTTAGCAATTTGTTCTACTTTAACATTTTCCTTCTTAACATCTTCTTTAGAAGTAACTTTCTTAGTAACATTCTTTTGATTATTATTTACCTTCTTATTTGTATTATTCTTTTTATTATTATTATTAGTTTTGTTTTTTGCATTTTTATTTGCCATATCTATTTCCCTCCTAATAAATAGTTTACACTTAAAGACATGAAAAATCAAGTACTTACTATATTATTTTGTCGTTTTTTAGTTATTTTTAGACATAACAAAAGAGACTGACCCCCTAAGGAACAGTCTCCCAAAAAGAATAAAAAGGGGTTGGCTAGTGTGATACTAGCACCAATTCGCCTAAATCGAACTGGTGATTAATATAATAAACTATCTTACTACATTTGTCAATACCAAAATTTAATTTTTTTCATTTTCCTCACCTTTCATGAAATGCCAAGGTCATTTCATGTCCAATCTAGCCTACTTCTTAGTCTATATTGGAGTCTCATTAGACCTATCATATATAAGTTAGAACATAAAAAAAGAACTAGTTCAAATAGTATTAACCTCAAATATAATATATATGATTGATATCTATTTTAAAACTTAGGATAAGGTTTAAAATAACCTCTAAGATTATAGCTTAAAGGCAAAACAAAAAGCAACCCTAAGGTTACTTTCTATATATTAACTACTTATTTTGGTAGTTAGATCCACTAATTTGGTTTTGTCCTAATCTTACTAATCTTTTAGTAATTTCTCCACCAACTGATCCATTAGCTCTTGAAGTTGTATCTGGTCCTAAATTAACACCAAACTCGTTAGCTATTTCATATTTCATTTTATCGATAGCTTGTTTAGCTCCAGGTACTACCATTTTGCTATTTGTATTGTTACTCATTATGTTTCACCTCCTACATTAATAGGTTGTGAATTATTAAGTATTTAATACATATATTTTAATGGTAATTTTTACTAAATATCAAACTTATTATTATTTCTTTTAATTTCAATTACTTCTCTACTATTAACAGCTTCATCAATAAGAGAATTAAAATCAAAACTCTTTTCATATAAAATAGCTTTATCCATATTAGGATTAATAACAGGATGTTTAGGTAAGAAGATAGTACAACAATCTTCATAAGGAAGTATTGATGTTTCATAAGTACCAATCTTTCTCGATATATCTATAATTTCTAATTTATCTAAACATGCTACTGGTCTAATAACAGGTACATTAGTTACACTATTAATAACTCTCATACTAGTTAAAGTTTGACTAGCAACCTGTCCAACACTCTCACCATTTATAAGACATAGACAAGAAGTTTTTTCCATGATTTTTTCACTTATCCTATACATCATTCTACGCATTATGGTTATCATATATGTAGGGTCGATATTTTTATATATCGCCTCCTGTAAAGCAGTAAACTTCACCACATTTAAAGTAATACTCGAATCATATTTTGTAAGTTCTTCCACTAGTTTTTTGACTTTATTCTTAGCCATTACACTAGTATGTGGAGGAGACTCAAAATAAACACATTCTATCTTGATTCCCCTTTTCATAGCAAGATAACCTGCTACTGGGGAATCAATTCCTCCTGATAACATAAGGAGTCCCCTGCCTGCCACTGAAACAGGATAACCACCTGATGCTTTTATTTCTTTATGATATATATAAGTATAATCTTTTCTTATTTCAATATGTAATAAATAATCAGGATTATGAACATCTACTTTTTTATTAGGAATATTTCTTAATATCAAAGAACCAATCCTTCTAGAAAAATCCATACTAGGAATAGGAAATGATTTATCACTTCTAGTAGTTTCTACTTTAAAAGTATTAAATTCTATATTTTTAGCTACTTCAAGTACATTAGCTTCTATTTCCTCATTATTAGTATTAACCCTAGTAGCCACTACTATACTATGAATACCAAAAATATTTTTAAGAATATCAACTACTTCATCAATATTTTCTTCTGTCTCAATATACATTCTATCTCTTGTTTTAATAATATTAACTTTATAATTTATTAAAGCTTTTTTTATATTATTATATAATATATTAATAAATACTTTTCTATTATCTTTCTTAGTAGTTAATTCTCCATATTTAATTAATATTATTTTCATTTACATCACTCATTTCTTTATTCTATACTTAAACAATATTGATTATTACCACTAGTATCATTCCAACTAACCTTTTTGCCATCATAACCAAGATATCCACATAATGTCCTTTTTTCATTAAATGGATCTTTCATCTCTTCCTTAGTAATTAATCCATCTTCAATTAATTGATTTAAAGTAATTGGTGGTGTTACTGTATTTTTATGCTTATCCACATATAATTCTCCAGCACTTACAATCAAATTAATAATTTGCGTCTTTTGTTTATCTTTGCTTCTTTCAATTGAAGAAGTAATACTAGGTATAGCAATAGACATAATAACTCCTAGTATAACAATAACAACTAATAACTCTACTAAAGTAAATCCCTTTTTATTTAATCTTTTCATTCTCATCACCTACACATAGTATAAAGTATTTTTATATTTATATCAATACTTTTTCAGCATCTTTATTAATTATTTTTTTATTTTTACTTATAATATCAATGTAGATAATATGTAGTAATTATATTGACATTTACTACATTAACTGCTCTAATTGTTATAGAGAGGAGATGGTATAAATGTCTAATAATACTAGTGTTATTAATATTAATGTTGATTCTAATGTAAAAAAAGAAGCAAAGAAAATTGAAAGCATAAATATTTTGGTTAAAAGTTTTGATAATAGAGAGGATTTAAAGAAAGCATTAAATAAATAAAAGAATTACTTTTATAGTAACTCTATTTTATTTTTTCTTTTAAAGAATTTAATATATTAATAGCTTCAATAGGTGTTATATTTAGAACATCTATTTTTTTCAGTTCTTCTTCAACAATACTCTTCTTTTCTTCAAAATTAAGAGGTAACATCATTTGCATAGAAGAATCTTTTTTACTATTATTATCTTTAGATTCATATTCATTTAAGATAACATTAGCTCTATCAATTACTTCTTTAGGAAGACCCGCTAATGTAGCAACATTAATACCATAACTTTTATCTACTGATCCATCTTTTACTTTATGTAAGAAAGTAATATTACCATTCTCTTCAATAGCAGATACATGTTTATTTTTTAAATTAGGAAGTGTATTTTCCATACTCGTAAGTTCATGATAATGAGTAGAAAATAATGTTTTACATTTAATATTATTAGCTATATATTCTAGAATAGCTTCAGCTAAACTCATACCATCGTAAGTAGCGGTCCCTCTACCCAATTCATCAAAAAGAATTAAACTATTTTTCGTAGCATTCTTAATAGCCCGAGAAGCCTCCATCATTTCTACCATAAATGTAGATTCACCACTTACTAAGTCATCACTTGCTCCTATTCTTGTAAAGATCTTATCAAATACTGGCAAATGAGCCTCTTCAGCAGGTACAAAACATCCTATTTGAGCCATAATAGCAATAATACCAAGTTGTCTCATATAAGTAGATTTACCAGCCATATTAGGACCAGTAATAAGTAAAATATCCGTATTATTATCCATAATAATATCATTAGGTACATATTCAGCATCTTTTAATACTTTCTCTACGACTGGATGCCTAGAAGATATTACTTTAATTTCATTAGTACTATTTAATATAGGTCTAACATAACCATACTTTTCACTAACAAAAGCAAATGATTGTAAGACATCTATTTCACTAATAACTTTAGCATTCTTTTGTAATACTTTAATATATTCTTTACATTTATCTCTTATTTCTACGAATAAATTATATTCTAAATTAATAATCTTATCTTCAGAAGACAAAATAATATCTTCTTTTTCTTTTAGTATAGGATTAATAAATCTTTCACAATTAGCAAGTGTTTGTTTTCTAGTATAACCCATATCATCAGTAATCATAGATAAATATGAATTACTAACCTCTATATAATAGCCAAATACTTTATTAAACCCTACTTTTAATCCCTTAATACCAGTTCTTTCTCTCTCTTCTTTTTCAAAATTACTAATAAAGTCTTTACCACCCTTACTTAGACTCTTTAATTCATCTAACTCACTAGAATATCCCTCTTTTATTAAGAAACCATCTTTTAAACCATTCGGAGCATCTTCATTAATAGCTTTCTCTAAAAGATCATATAAGTCATTTAAAGGATGTACTTCATCATAAAAATTAATTTTTTCTAATTTATCTTTAATACTAGGAAGTACTTTTAAGGAACTCTTTAATTGTAATAAATCTTTAGCATTAGCAGAACCAAATGATATTCTACCACATAATCTTTCTAAGTCATATACTTCATATAAATCATTTCTAAGTTCTTCAGCTAATATAAATTCTTCAAGCAACTTAGTAACAATATTATATCTTTCATTTATTCTAGACATATCTACTAATGGATTCTCAATAAAATATTTTAACTTTCTACTTCCCATAGCCGTCTTAGTATTATCTAAAAGCCATAATAAAGAATATGTTCTTTCCTTAGTTCTTAAACATTCAGTTAATTCTAAATTTCTCTTAGTATGAATATCCATCATTAATGATGATTCATCTTTTTTAATTATTACCTTTTGAAAATGAGATAGATTTCTTTTTTGTACAACACTTAAATAATATAATAATAACTGTATAGATTTTATTATTCTATCATCATCTATGTTACTATATATATCATTATAATTATCAGTAAGAAAAGAATCCTCTATAGTTACTGGTATCTTTTGACTTCTTATACTAGATATTAATTCTTTATCTACATTACTATCTACAATTAATTCTTTTATCTCTAAAGATAATAATTTATATATAATATCTGAATTACTACTATATAAAGAAGAATATATATCACCAGTAGTAATATCTGAATATGTAAAAGCATATCCATATCCAAAACTATATAAACTACCTATATAATTATTTTCTTTTTCATTTAATGAATTAGCATTAATAATAGTACCAGAAGATATTACTTCAATTATATCTCTTTTAACTATTCCCTTAGCATTCTTAGGATCTTCCAACTGTTCACATATAGCTACTTTAAAGCCTTTTTTAATTAGTTTATCAATATATATTTCAGCAGCATGATGTGGTATTCCACACATAGGAACTTTCTCTTCTAATCCAGCACTCTTGCCAGTAAGAGTAAGTTCTAAAGCATGAGCTACTACTTCAGCATCTTCAAAAAACATTTCATAAAAATCTCCTAATCTATATAATATTATTACATCTTCATATTTATCTTTTAATTCAACATAATGTTTCATCATTGGAGATAATTTACTTCTATCTACATCATTTCTCTTCATATTTACTACCTTCTCTGCTTATATATTATACCATATCAAAATACTTAATATCAATATCTTTTTATCTATCAGCATAATAAAATTAAGTATTTAAATCATTTTAATAAATTTAAATATAGTTATTAATATTTTTATAATTTTTTAGTAGAATACTTATAGGAAGAGAAATTTATCCATAACAAAAATGGGTAACACCTAGTTCCAAAAGGTATTCTCTCCATAACGTTGTTATAGAGTGCCCTAAAGGGTGCTCATTTTTTATCTATGGTTACGACTATCTATTAAGTATAATGTAACTAAAGTAAGCCATATTATTAGTATGATTTCATTCACTTACTAAAGCCCTCATTTCTGTTTGTTTTTTCAGCATAGCATCACTCCTTCCTTAAATACTTAAAAAAGAGAGACGCACCTTATTGGTGTTACCTAGAAACTCACCTATATTTATACTTAATAGTCAATATAATATGGCTATTTATTTCTGCTTTTTATATACATACAAACGTATATTATTTGCTGTCACTTATCATTTTCTTTTTAAACAAAAATATTTCTAATACTATAGTTATTATTGTATATATAACCACTATTAAAGTGCTAGTTAATATATTGTTATAACTATTATTTAATACACTTTTAGTTATATTTAAAGTACTTTGAAATGGTAATATTTTACATATAGTACTAAAAGTATTACCAACCATATCAGTACTAAAATACATACCACTAGTAAAAGCTACTAACTGAACTACTATACTAGATACTCCTGAAGAAGATTTTTCAGTAGTTATTGTTCCTATTAATATACCAAGAGATATAAATAATAAAGATATAGGTATTGATACTAATATTGTATAAATAATATTTATACTAAAGTTTAATCCCAATAACATAGCAGTCATAAAGAATAATATATTTTGTATTAACACTATTGGTAATACTGATATACTATATCCTAAGATATAATCTATACTTTTCATTGGAGATACCCCAAGTCTAGTAGTAAGAGATGTACTTCGATCTTTAGCTACTAATGAAGAAGTAAACATTGTTATAAAAGATAAACTAAATATAATAATACCAGGAGTAAAATTCTCTATATTATATACTTCATTTGGTATTTTAAACTGCTTAAATATATATAATAGAAATAATGGTAAAATAATAGAAAAGATAATACTAAGCGGATCTCTTATTATTTCTTTAAAATCCCTATTAGCAAATGTTAGTATTCTCATTATTATCCTCCTCTATTATTTTTATAAAAGCATCTTCAAAGTTTTTAGTTTTAGCTTTTTTTATTAATTCTTTAGAAGTACCCAGTTCTATTAACTTACCTTTATTCATTATACCTATTCTATCAGATAATACTTCAGCTTCTTTCATATAATGAGTAGTAAGTATAATAATAGTTTTTCCTTTTAATAATTCTATTACTTTCCATAAGTCATGTCTTGATATTACATCTAAACCTAGAGTTGGTTCATCTAAAAACAATATTTTAGGATTATTTATTAAAGATATCGCAATAGATAATTTTCTTTGATAACCCCCAGATAATGTCTTAGCCTTTTGTTTTAATACTTCTTCTAATTTAAATAATTTTATTAACTCTTTTATTTTATCTTCTTTATTAGGTATTTGATATATACCTGCCATAAAATATAAATTTTCTAATACTGTTAAATTAGATGCTACCGCAGTCTCTTGAGGAGATATATTTATTATTTCTTTTATTTTACTACTATCTTTTACTAAATCTAAATTATTTATCTCTACCTCTCCACTAGTAGGTAATATTAATGTAGATAACATCTTAATAGTAGTAGTCTTACCTGCTCCATTAGTTCCAAGTAAAGAAAATAATTCTCCTGTCTTTATTTCTAAATTTAAATTATCTACTGCTAATTTATCTTTATATTTCTTAGTTAAATTATTTATCTTTATCATTAGATCCTCCTAATATATTATTAGTAGCAGCCTCAATTACATCTGACTTTACTAAAGCTATTCCTTTTTTAGAATCTGCTAGTACTATTAAAGAATCTCCCGGATTTATATCAAAGATATCCCTTACTTCTTTAGGTATTACTATTTGTCCTTTCTCTCCTACTTTACTTATACCCATATATTTATTTTTCTTCATTATATTATTCCCTTTCTAAAGTTATACTAGTTATACTTTTCATACTAATTATACTATCTATTATATATATAGTCAATACCAAAATTCTTTAAGAAGGCAATAGTCTTTCTCATACTCCAAAGCACCTTAAAATAAAAAAAAGAGACATAGCCTCAATATTCATATATAATTTTAACTTCTAGCTAACCCATCTACCGATAAAATAACCCCAGTTATATAACTAGCCATATCACTTGCTAAGAAAAGATAAGCATAGCAATATCTTTAGGCTCCCCAATACGACCTAGTGGTATTGATTTTATTAATGGTTCAATCATTTCTTGAGGTAACTTTTTAACCATATCAGTATTAGTTATACCAGGAGCCACAGCATTTACTCTAATATTATAAGAAGCCAGTTCTCTAGCAAGTGACAAAGTAAAACCATTTACCGCAAACTTACTAGTAGGATAACCTATTCCTGATGGCTGTCCATATTTACTTACCATTGAAGAAGTATTTAATATTACACCATATCCTTGTTTTTTCATATATATAGTTACTGCCTTAGAAGTATTATACATAGCATTAATATTTATATCCATAATATGCATAAATTCTTCACTAGTAGTATCTTCTATTTTCTTATTTGCAGAAATACCAGCATTATTAATTAATACATCTATTTTCTTATATTTATTATATATTTTATCTATAGTTTCTACCACTTCTTGATAGTTATTTAAATTAGGATAATAACCCTCTACTAAAATATTATCTTTAGATAATTCTTCTACTGTTTTATCTACTGATTCTTTCTTAGAACCAAATATTATAACATTAGCTTCTTTCTCATAAAAAGATTTAGCCACCTCTAATCCAATTCCTCTAGTACCCCCTGTTACTATTACTACTTTATCTTTAAAATTCATTATTATCACTTCCTTCTTCTTTATTTTATTTGTACTCCAAATAACGATATTATATCACTAGCTTGAAGAACGTTTATTTTTATACCTTTTAATGAATCAATATCAAAAACTATTCTTTCTATATTACAAGTAGAAAAATCAACATCTTTTAAATTGGTCCTAATAAATTCCGTTTCATTAAAAGTACTATTATATAAACTTATATTCTTAATCTTAGATTCAGTAAATATACTATTACTAAAATCACTATCTATTATCTTAATATTATTTAAACTACTAGTAAAAAAATTAGTATATTTAGAGTTACTACTACTAAAAGAAACATCTTTTAAACTACTATTAACAAATGAAGTACCAAGTAATTTACAATTATCAAATACTACTCTACTAAGTAATTTATTATCAAATACTTGATTAGATATATCACAGTCTTTAAATATTACATCTATTAAATCAACATTATCTAATTTTATATTACTAAAATTAATATTATTAAAAATACAACTATCAAAAGTTATATCACTAATTATAACATTATCTTCTATATTAGTATTATATAATTTATTACTAAAATCATTATCATTTATACTATCTATAATACTATATTCGATATAGTTTTTTATTTTAGGACTAACTATTTTCACAATTTTCCTCCCTATATAAATAACAATCCATATCATGTGAGTATACTATACCAATAGCTTGAAGATAAGAATATATAATGGTAGTACCTACAAATGTCATACCTCTTTTTCGTAAATCTTTAGATAGATTGTCAGATAATTCAGAACTTGTCATATTTATTTCATAGTATATTTTATTATCTGTAAATGTTAAAAGATAATTCTTAAAACTTCCATATTCTTCCTTAATATTTTTAAATATCTTAGTATTATTAATACTAGCCTTTATCTTTAGTCTATTTCTTATAATATCTTTATTTCCCTCAAGCTGCCTTATTTTATCTTCAGTATATTTACATATTTCATTTATATCAAAATCATCATAGGCTCTTCTAAAAGCTTCTCTCTTATTTAGAACACATTCCCAAGATAATCCAGCTTGAAACATCTCTAAAATTAACATTTCTAATAAATAATTATCATCTAAATTTAATACACCCCATTCATTATCATGATAATCTATATACTTAGAATTATTTAAATTACACCATTTACATCTATTCATACTTCTTCTCCTTTGGTAGTTAATATTTCATCTATATTACTACTTGTTTTATATCTTGCCATATACATATATACCTCATCCCATTAAAGTATCTTAACAATGCTCCTCCTAGTATATCCATACTTATTTTTTCTATTTCTTCGCTTTTCATAATTTGTTCTTTATTAATCAAACTATAGTTTATTTATAATATTGTAATAAAACTTAGTATACTCTTTTACCATTTTCTACTTGTCTTTCTAGATTTAATAAAACTACGCCATCTTTAGTATCTACCCCTAGTACAAGCACTTCACTAGTAACATCTCCTATTTTCATTGGACTAAAATTAGTAACCACTATTACTTGCATATTTATTAAATCTTCTGGTTTATAGACATTAGTTATTTGAGCAGAAGTTTTCTTTATACCTAGTTCTCCCAAGTCTATTGTTAATTTATAAGCAGGTTTTCTTGCTTTTTCATTAACTGCTGCCTCTATTATAGTACCCACTCGCATATCTACTTTTTTAAAATCTTCTATCGTTATCATTTTACTTCTCCTTTATATATCACTAGTATATCATAATAATAACAAATAAATTATTTATTTTTCTAACTAATTATTAATACCTAGATTTATTTCTAACCATAAAAAGAAATATCGGTCTTAATAAACCAAAAGATAAGATATTAAATATAGTTAATATATCTCCATATTTATTTGTATGACTAATATATATTTTATGTGATATTATTGTATCTAATATAAAAGTAATTATTAAACTAATTATTAATATAATAAATAAAACTATTTCTAATTCTTTATGAATATAAAAATAAATACCTAAACAAATTGATGCAAATGATAAAATTCCCGATATAATACCCATTATTTTATTACCCGCTATTGAACCTAATAAATATTTATTATAAAAGGGTATCCAAGCAGTAAAAGTATTTTTATATCCCATATTTTTACTCATACACATAATTGAAATACCTTCAAAGGTATAACTTATTACTATATATAATATAATGGCTACAAAAATAGTAATAAAAAGTATATATAAAAATAATAATATATTCATAAGAACTATAACACTAAGTCCTCCCATAATATTCACTCCTCTACTAATTCTTATTTTTTTTATCTTTATTATTTTTAGACATATAAGCTACTAGTAAAATTATACCAATAAAATTACATCCAATTGATAACCCTACTAATAAACCACTACTAAATTTTCCAAAATTACTTATTTCATTTCCTGAAAAAAATGTAAATGCTAAATATAATAAATTTCTTAAAACAATTAAGAATGTTCCTATTTTAGTTGGTTCATTTTAAATACCACATTTCTTTATTTTTGAAATCTTTAATCCACTTTAACATATTTTCCTTTTTTCTAATAAATTGTAATTTTTCGTTATATCTTATTGAAAATTACTGTCTTTTCTTTCATAGATACTTTACCATCTTCATATCCAAATTCTTTTGCTTCTTTCTTGTAAGTTAAAAATGAATGGTCTATTTCAAATCCTATAATATTTTTGATTTCTTCATAAGATAATTTATAATTTTCTTTATTATTTTCTTTTAAATACTTCCATAATGGTTCGTACTTGCTCATTGTTACCTCCTAGACAAATTGTAATTTATCTTTCTCTATCTTTATTTTTATCAGCATTTACTCTTCTTTTTATTCTTAATATTAAACTATCTGGACTTTTCTTTACTTCAGCATTTTTGTCTGCATTAGCTCTTGCTTTTATTCTTGATATTAAATTATTTGTACTTTCTTTTTTATTCTTTTCCATATAATTAACCTCCCATAAAAATTACTATTTTTCTAACTAATTACTAAATTGTAATTTAGCAATTACTCACAACTACCATTATGTGATTCAAAATAATCAGTTACTGTATTAATGACTTCTTTCGCATTTGTTGCTCTTTCTATATCAACATTATTAATTATATATTCATCTCCGTCAATAGATAATATTCTATAATCATCTCCATAACTTACATTATAAAAATATTTATTATCTTTTAACGAACAAGTTATATATAAACTTCCTTTAGCATCACTTTTTTTATTATTGAAACCAAATAAACTTAATTTATAAATAATTCCAAAAATAATTATAAGAGCAATAATAATAAAACTTAAAACAATGATTACTTTTTTATTTCTTTTGTTATTTTTAACATTTTTATCAATATCCTTAATCACTTTTTTATCCTCCTTTAATAATACATCTAATGAAATTGAAAAATCATCACTTATTCTTACAAGTGTATCTAGGTCTGGGTAACTCTTGCAATTTTCCCAACTTGAAACTGTCTGTCTTGTAACATTATATCTTTCTGCAAATTCTTCTTGAGTTAAATTATTGTCTTTTCTGATTTTACATATTTTATTACCAAAATCCATATTTATCCTCCTTTCACAAAAATTGTATTATTAAAGTTTTAAAGAGTCTATCAAATAATCTTTACATTTAAATATTTTTAGAGCAAAGAATCTTTGCTATTCAACAAATTACTATTTTTCTAACTAATTACTAAATTGTAATTTATCTAACAAGTTTCTCTATCGAATTGTATTCATCTCCACTTATTTGATATATACCATTATATGGTTGTTCAATATAATAACTATTGTTTTTCTTATATACGAATATTGTAGATACTCCAGCTTCTATAAAGTGAAAATCAACTTTTATTTCATCATCAATATTTATAGGTGCATCTTGTATGCTTTCGTTTTTAGTAACTCTTTTTGTACCATTTAAAACATATAGTATATCTTTCATTTCTTCTCTGTCATTAATACTAATATCTTTTTCATTTTGATTTAATGAAATACTTTCTAATTTTTCAAGTTGAGGTAAATTTAGTGTATAAGTTCTTCTATCTCTAAAATGATAAAAAACTCCTATCACTAACACTACTAATACAATTATACCTAATACTGCGAATAATACATTTTTATTTTTCATACCCATTCCTCCAATCATTTCAGCAAATTACTATTTGTCTTTCTATTAATATTATAACATGAAAAAAGCAAATCTTTCTATAGATCTGCTTGATAAAATTGTAATTTTTAATTATTCACAAGTTCCATTATTATTTTTAAAATAATTTTCTATATTTATCATTGAATTGTTAATATTGTTAAAATCTACAATCTCATTTATTTCATCTGACATTTTTTTAGAACAATTATTACATTTAAAATAATTGTTTGTTCCAAATTCTATTTGATACTTTTTATTATCAATAGAACATATTGTTGTCGCACTACTTTCCACATTAGCATTATCTTTTTTAGCAACTGTATAAGTTCCTAGTCCAATCACTGCAATTATCATAAATATAATATATCCAATGAATACAAATCCTATTACTTTTAATATTTTGATTATTATTCCTGCTAGTCGTTCTGTATTACTTATTTTGTTCATTAAAAACTCCTTTGAATCATTATCCAAGATTTCATCAACACTAACATTAAATGCTTTTGACATTTTTTTTAATTGCTCTGGATTAGGTGTTGTTTCACCTAATTCCCAATTAGAAATAGTTTGTCTTGTAACATCTACTTTTTCACCTAATTGTTCTTGCGAAAGTCCATTTTTCTTTCTTAATTGTAAAATTTTATCTCCTAAATTCATTCTTTTTCTCCTTTCACAAAAATTATATACTATTAGCATTTAACATATCTACATAAGTTTTTTGGAAGTTTGTCAAAGAGTTTTAACATTTTATCAAATTACTATTTATCTAACTAATTACTAAATTGTAATTTGTATTATAATATAGCATTAACTGCAAACGACAAGACTAATGCTATAATTAAACTATAAATAGTATTTTTAGGATTCACATATAACACAATGACTGTTCCTATAAAAATCAATAAATCAATTATACTTTTTAAATCAAAATACCATATTCCAATGTGAAATGACGATATAAACATTACTGAAAGAATTAGACTACTTATTATCATCGATACTTTGTTTTTACCTTTAGCATACCAACAGACATAAGCTAGTAACGGAGAAATCAATGTTATACCATACCATATCATCATGTATTTCATGGGATTAAAGCCACTAAAATAGATTGTGTATAAATGATAACTTGTTGTCATCCCTATAAAGAATAAAAATACATTTAAACTAGCTCTTAATGGCGTTTTACTAAATACAGATATTGTTATAGCAATAAACAACCATATTCCAAATAGAGAAAATACATTCCCTAAATCTAATATTCCTAATATGTTTTGCCACCATATTGTATCATCAATACTCATATTATCTAACCATTTAGAAAATATGCCTAATATTATTCCTAATAAAAAGATTAAAAAAGTATTTAAAATTTTGTTTTCTATTTTCATATTTTTATCAGGAGTTCTTATTCTATTTAAAATTTCTTTCATAAAATCCTCCATACAAATTACTATTTATCTAACTAATTCTATAATGTCCAACTATATCATCACGATATTCTAAAATATCTTCTTCATAATATCTTTGATAAGGATTAGCATGATGAATAATAAAAGTTATTCCTTTTTTATTTCTGTTATCTGATACTATTCCAATATGTTTTTTAAATACAATAATGTCTCCACCTTGCCACTTATCTATTTTATTTATATCAGTAGTAAGACTTATAGCATTATTATCTAAATATATTTTTAAATTTTGAACTCTTCTAAAATCTATCTTTTTATCAATATTATCTATTTTATATAAATCTTTATTGGCTTTAATATCTTCGTTTACTAATTCCATTAAATCATAGCCTGCATCTTTTAGGGCAAAAGCTACTACATCAGTGCAAACACCGTATTCATCATCAGGATAGCCTGTAGTATAATATTTACTCTTATATTTAGGTTTTGTTTTTATATAATCTCTTGCATTATTTAATATATCTGTTTGATCATCTATACCATCATTATCTTTATCTATCTTACTCTTATAAGTCATTATATTGAAATCTTTATTTGTATATTTCTTATGCTCTATATAATTTAAATGATATAGCGCATATAAAACTATAATTATTAATATTACTATTATCAATGTAATAATAATTGTTATTTTCTTTTTCATTTTTCTCTTTTTTTATTAAGCCAGCTTATAGTATCTTTTATAGTATCTTTCATATCTCTATTTTTATATCCTAACTCTTCTTTAGCTTTTTTATTACTAAAATTAGAATTAGAGGATAATGTGTATAATGAATACTTTGTAAAGAGAGGTGTTTGTTTTTTTAAATTATAATATGCTTCAAAAAAAGGTGCTATTATTTTTGCTAAACAAATTGGTAATACTATTTTTATTTTTTTTATACCTTGTACATCACATATTAAATCTGATAGTTCTTTAATTGTTATATATCTATTTGATAAGATATAACATTCTCCTTTATTATCTTTTTTAGATGCAGTAATAATAGCGGCCGCTACATCTCTAACATCAACAAAATCATATCCTCCTTTTACTGTAGCAAATAGCTTTCCATTTGATACTTCCCTTACTAATTCAGTTAAATGGCTATTACCATAATCATATGGTCCTATAATTCCTGATGGATGAATAATACAAGCATTTAAGTTTTTATTTTTAACTGCATTCATAACATATTTTGCTGCTTCAGCTTTTGTTTTGGCATATAATCCATGAACTTCATCAGGATTGAAATCAGTTATCTCTTCTATTAAATCATTATTTTCTTTCTCTGGAATGGCATGTACACTACTAATATAAATAAGTTTGGCTTTTGTTTCTAGTACTTTATCTACTACATTTTTAGTACCATTAACATTTACATTATAAACAAGTGGATTATATTTAGTCTTTATGTATACAACTGCTGCACAGTGAATTACAAATACTTCTTTACCATCTATGTTTTCAAAAAGAGGTAATAAGGTTTCTTTCTTTGTAACATCTCCATAATATATTTTACACTTTAATTTTTCTAATGATTTTATTGATTCGCCATTTAAAACGAAAGCTCTTATTTCATTATTATCATCTTGTTCTAACTTTCTTATAATATTATTTCCTAAAAAGCCATTTGCTCCTGTTACGATATAGATTTTTTTCATATTTTTCCTCCTATCTAATATATTAGTGAACTTCTATATATAATTATATCACTGATTTTATAAATTAAAAAGAGCTAGAATGTATCTAACTCAATTATTTTACTCTATACATCTTCTTCTCTCATCATTCTTCATACCTAACTTCACTCATATAGTTAAATCCACTTAAGAAATAATCGTATTGATATTCTCTTACTCTATTTTCCATAATATCATTTATAGGTATAAGAGTTAAATCTTTTAATACTACATATTTATATGTGAATGTTAATACTTCATCATAATATTTAGTTAACATATTAATTTTTACTGTAGTAATAACTGTTTTATTTAAATCAGTATCAAAATAACTCATTAATTCATAAAAGGCTTTATCTGTTTTTACTATTCTTTCATTATATATTCTAATTATTTTTTCACCTTCATAATTACCACTTACTTTTTCAGTAGTAGGATACTTCTCATTACCATAATTCTTACTATATAAAATATTATCTTTTACATAAACATAATTAGACATAAAATCATAATCTATTTTTTTACCAAGAAATTCTGTTGAATATTCCCATTTTTGATAATCACTTAAACTATAATTAGCTTTCAAATACATATCATAACTATCATTTATTTTATTATCTGTATTATTATCATATAGTGTATATATAGTATCATTATAATCATAAAACTTTATATCTGGTCCAGCATCAGGAGTAATATTCATAACTTTGATATTTTTATCTACATCATATACTTTTTTATAATTAAATTCTCCATTATCTAATTTTTCCGGTAAACTATGTATCAGCAGCAGCTTTATCTGGAGAATGTATAAATGGTTTTCATAATAAGGGGATGTATTATTTAACCACTAATAAAAATGAAATTAAATACTATAAAGAAACAAGTGATTTACTTCTTAAAAAAGCTAAACCACTTATGGAAATTTATAAGGAAAGCAATATAAAGGAATACCATTTATTTTTAAAGAAAGATTAATTTATAAGTGATATGCCTTCCCTTTTATTAAATAATTTATTCATAGATAAAACAATTAACTATACTTATAAAGAATATATAGAACATTTAAAATTAATGAATGAATATGCTAAGAATAATAAGAATTATAATGTCTTAACTGAAGAAGATAAAACTTTCAAAAATATAACGATAACTATTTTAAAAAATAATCATGTTATTATTTCAAAAAATTCTAATCCAACAATACATTTTGTTATTAGACATCCTAAGTTAGTTGCCGCTATTGAAAGTTTTAATCCTCTTGTAAAGGAATTATAATTTGTAATATTAATTATTTTAATAGAGGATTAGAAATTGATCTAATCCTCTTTTTGTTATACGAATAAAGTATCACTATCCAAAAGTTATGTAATGCCAGCTATTATTTATATTTATTTTTTTACACTTTTTATATTTTGTAATTCGAATCTATATTTTTGTTTTATTTCTGGATATTTATGATGATCTACTTCTGATATAAACATATTATATGGTCTTATATATAGTTTATTATCTCCGTATAAAGCTCTATATATAACATATTCCTCTTCTGTTTCACTATTTATTGCTATGTCTTCAACTAGATATAGGTCTCCTTTAAAATGTTTATATATTCCTTTTATTTTTATTTTATTCATATATATTTTTCACCTCTTAATATTTTTTATATTTAACTAAATAATATTGGTATATTACCATATAGTATTATTCTTAATATTCCTATTAATACTAAATGTAATGGATAATATAGATAGAAGAACCATTTTAACCATTTTATTTTTCCTCTTTCGCCATTATATTCTTTTAAAAGAGGATAAACTAGTACTGCAAACAAAGATATTATTCCATATGTTTTATTTACAAAGATAAATGATATTAAAGCATATAATGATAACCATAACATCATTGCTTTCATTTGCTTATTTAAATTACCTCTAGCAGAATACATAGATAGTATACTCATTACCGCTATTGAACTAAAGTCAGCAGGAAAAGCTATTACATTTATTAGTATTACTAATATCCATTTTTGATATTCTTTTAACTTATTATTACCATTAGCTACATATAAAGCTACTACTGCCCAAGCTAGTGACCACATAATACTAGTTTGATTAAAGACATTACCTGTAATAAATGGTATATAATTTATACCAAAGGCAAAACAATAAGCAAAGTGTGATATTATAGCAAAGATAAATAATCTTGTTATATATTTTTTTAGATTCTTAGTATAATGATATCCTTCACATATAAAGAAAAACATTATAGGAGCAGTTACTCTACCAATAACATGTAATATTATAGGTACAATATTATTTTGCATATTAGGGTATAAAAGATCTGCTAGATGATCTATTGTCATTGCTATTATTGCTATTATTTTTAAATGATTTGAATTTAATTTTTTCATAATTATTCCTCTATAATCATTATATCAAAAAAAGTAGAATATTTCATCTACTTTAGATTAATTTTATTTATTTCCTAATGAGCTTATAATCTCATTAGGTGATAAGAAGCCTATGGTCTTCTTATCAAATATTTATTTTATCTAAGCTGTTTTTTATTTAGTATACTAATTCCTATTAAATTACAAATTAATGTAAATATAATCATATAATACATGACATTATTTCTATCTATAACACTTAAGTCAGATATTCTCCATGCAATAGATGAAGGTAATATATCATTAGTCACTTCGTATACTTTTCTTTTAGTTCCAGTGAGATATTTAGGATTTTTTGTGATTTCTAGTACTGGTCCATTATCTGAGATTACATTTTGATTTATATATTCTGGTTCTTTTAAGTGTTCTAACATTAGAAATGATAAAACTGATAAACCAAATACTATAATTGTAGATATTACTACAGTTAATGTTTTATCGGCAAATAAGACTGCTAATAAAGTGAATAATGAAGTAAATGATATTGTAAGAAGAATAACTTCGATAGATATTTTTAATATTTCTATAGTACTTAAACTACTTGGTTCTAAGAAGAACAAACCAAATATAAGTATAATAAACATATAGGCAAATAAACACATTAATCCTTCTATTATACACGTAATTAGGTATGATAAATATATTTTTGTTCTTCTATAACCTGATATTATTTTATAATTGATTGTTCTATCTGAAAAATCACTACCTACATGTAGGCTAGTAAAAATTGCTATAAAGAATCCTATAAAGGCACTGAAAAACCAAATTATATCATAGCTTACTTTAGCACTACCTGTTTTAATATAATTATACTGGGTTATACAAAGAAAGATAGTTATTATAAATATTATTATTATTGAACTAAGAAGAATATTACTGTTTTTTATTCTAAATAATTCTGATTTTATTAACTTACTCATTTTCTCCTCCTAGTAACTTTAAGAAATAATTTTCTAATGTATCTTTTTCTTTTTTGATATCTTCTATTTCTATTTTATTATTATTTAGTTCTGTTATAAATTTAGGTATATTTATTTTATTATATATAGTTATTTCTTCTTTACCTGTTTTTTCATAATTTATATTATTATCATCTAAGTATTCTGCTAATTTATCAGTGTCTTTTATTTTTACTGTTGTTTTCTCTCTTATTTTACTATTTAACTCTTCATAACTTATTTCTTCTACTATATGACCTTTATCTATAAATCCATAATTAGTAGCAATTTTTGATAATTCATCCAAATAATGACTTGATATTAGTATTGTTATATTACTTTTTTTATTTAAATCTAATACTAATTTTCTTATTTCTATTATACCTTCTGGGTCTAATCCATTTATTGGTTCATCTAATATTAATAAGTCTGGATTGCCTACTAGGGCACAAGCTATCATTAATCTTTGTTTCATTCCTAATGAGAATGTTCTAACTTTTTTATTTTTTTCTTTTAATAAGCCTACTTTATCTAATAAGCTATCTATTTCTTCATATGAAGTTATTCCTTTTATTTTATATACTTCTTTTATATTATCATAAGCATTCATATTATAGTATAAATATGGATACTCAATAATTGCTCCTATTTTCTGTCTCTCTTTATTTATATTTTTATCTTTATTTGATATTCTATAGATAGAATATGTACCACTAGTAGGTTCTTCTAATCCACAAAGTAATCTAATTAACGTTGTCTTACCTGCTCCATTTTTACCTACTAGTCCGTATATGCTTCCTTTTTCAATATGTATATTTAAACTATTTAATGCTTTAAAATTACCATATTTCTTTTCTAAATTTTTTACTTCAATTATATATTCCATGATTAGCCTCCCTCTATAATCTATAATCATTATATCAAAAAAAGTAGAATATTTCATCTACTTTAATTTTTTTATCAAATATTTTTTTAAAATTTGGCTTAAATTTGGCTTAAATTTGGCTTAAATTTGGCTTAAATTTGGCTTATTTTATTTTTTCTTGATATTTCTTAGTTAAAATATAATCAACATTTCTAATTTGCTTATCATTTTCTCTCACTAGAAAACCATTTTCGAGCCACTCTTTAATCCAGTTATTTGCTGTATTCAGGCTTATCTTAAAATGACTTGCTATATCTTTAGCCTTAATTTTACCATTATTTAATATATAATTTGCTATCCATCTTTCTCTTTTATCTAGTGTATCTAAGATATTTACCTCTTCTTTACTATTTAAATATATTTCTTTTACTCTATTTCCAACTGCCTCAAAAGTATTTGCCATAGTAGAAATAAAATATTCTAACCACTCTGTTATATCAGCATCTTTTCTTCCAAAATAAAAATTATGATGTAATCCCATTTGTAGAGAATTATAATAATCATTTATGTTCTTATCATAAAACTCTTCCATTACATAAAATCCTTTTAAGTCATATCCATATGCTTTTAATATATAATTAGCAAGTAATCTAGATGTTCTACCATTGCCATCCCAAAAAGGATGAATAGTAACAAACTCATATTCTATGATACCAGCTTTTATAGGGATAGGAATATCTTTAGATGTTTTATTATCAAACTCTTTTATCATTTGATTAATTAATGCTTTTATATCTTTTGCTTCTGGTGGCATATACACTATTTGCTTAGTTAATGAATCTTCCACTATATTTTGACCATCACGATATGTTGCTTTAGCATTTAAGTTCTTTCCAATTATTAAGTTATGTACTTTGAATATTAAATCCTCAGTTATACTATTATTAGTATCTGCTTCTTTATTTAAATACATTAAAGCATTATAGTAATTTCTTACCTCTAAAACATTTCTTTCATGTGAATTATTAGTATTTTCGATTATTTTTTTTACAGTATTTAAATCCAAACTATTTCCTTCTATTTTAGTAGAATAATGAACCCTTTTAGCAATAGTTTCTTTTTTTATTTCTTCTTCAACTGATACTGGTATTTCTAATAAATCTACAATTTCTCTTGCTCTATTTATTTTTAATAAATCATTTACTATTTTATTAGTGTAATTCCATTTTATATTCATTTTTTCCATGGTATTTCCCCCTCTAATTTTATATATAATATTATATCAAAAAAAGTAGAATATTTCATCTACTTTAGATTATTTTATTTATTTCCTAATGATCTTATAATCTCATTAGGTGATAAGAAGCCTATGGTCTTCTTATCAAATATTTTTATTGTTTGGCTTAATTTTGGTTTAAAATCGGATTATTTTATTTTTTCTAACGTATCCTCACTTATACTATATCTTATTTTAATTTTAATATATTATTTATATCTTCTTTTAATAATATCATTATCTTCTATATTACCTATTAGTAGTGGAGAATTAACATCATGATTATTATAATTTTCTATTACTTTATTCTCATTATAATTAGCATAACAATACTTGCAAAAGTGTCTACAACTATTATATACACCTATATCTACCATATTAACACATCTGCAATATTTACTACCTCTTGAAGTCCAATTCTTATAAGATTTACCAGTTAATTTATAGGCAAGTGTATGTGATAAACATTCTTCTTTTATAAAGCCATATTCTTCTAATGTTTCTTCTTCAGCACAAGTCTGAACTGTCATATTATTATTACCTGCTATCTTACTAAAAGACTCCCCTAGTAACTTATAATCTTCTTTAGTAAAAGATTTAATTTTTAAAATATTATTATTCTTTCTAACATTCTTATAATCATCTATAAATGATACTATGATATGTTTTACATAACCATTTAACATACTACATAGTTTATTAAAAGCCTTTATATGATATTCTATATTATATTTATCACTTAAAAATATTGGATCATATCTAATATATATATTATCTATTCCTATTATATTTGATAACTCTTTTACTCCTTCAATTATATCCCTCTTATCTATAACATTAGGTTCAATATCTTTATTATAAGAAGTTATTGTTATATGAAATAGTATTGGTTTATCTATTTCTTTTATTCTATCTATTATTGGAAGAGGATTCTTAGTACAAAAAACTATTAAATCAACATCTTCAAAATATATTTCATTTACTAAGTGGTAATTAAAAGGATTTCTTACCATAACATATCCTTCTTTATACCTATTCATAAACCACTTGGTATAAAAAGCTACTATATCAGTTCTTCCACTTACATTTAATATCATACTTACATCACACATATATTATAGCAAAAAATACATAAGTTTTAAACCTATGTATTTCTATTTATTCAATGTTCTAGTAGAACATTTAACTTCTTCTTTTTGTGTTAACAAATCAATTTGTTTATTATATTCACTATTTCTATGTTGAAGGATAAAAATATTTGCATTATTTATAGCAATATTTCTTCTTAAGAATTTAATTTGATCTTCTCTTGTTCTAAAGAAACTATTTCCTACTAAGCCCATACCATAGTTGCCTATATAAACTTCTCCATCTTCACCAAGTACTGTATATACTTGTTTCTGCCAAGAATTATCATGACAAGATACATCATCATACTTCTCTTTTTTCAAAACAGTACCAATAATATAATGTTCATTATCTTGATTATATCCCCATTCTGGAATATATCTAAATATTAAAACTTCCATACCCTCAGTTATTTTATTATTCATATCAAAAACCTCCATTCGATAATATTATAACATATTTTCTAATATTTTTACTATTATTTTAGTATATATTTTTGCTTATATATAATAAATATGGTTGATATATTTATTTGAGACAATACCTTGGCTCAAATAAACACTCTAGAACCTTAGATCTAGAGTGAACATAATAAACTAAACATTAATACTTCTATATTCTTTAATACCCTTATTCATAAGAATATAATATAAAACAATAGTTACTAAAATAATAATAAGTACATGTATGCCAAGTAATAAATAAATATTTAACTTATCATATAAAGCAAAAATACCAATTACTGAGATAATTATAATACCCATATTAATAAATACCGCTACCATACTACTCATACTTTGTTTAACTACTTCCGTATCATTTAAAGCATTCATCTTAGGATATTTCAAATTAATAACTAATCCTAAAATACTAGATAAAGTAATAGAACTAATACTCATACTAAATATTAATAATATATAAATAATATTAACTTTAAATACTATAAAGAATATTAATTCAGATATAATAACAAAAGGTAATTCAATAATATATGGATAAATTATCTTAGACTTAAAAATATCTTTTTCACTAATAGGCAAACTCTTCGTAATATTCATCGTCTTACCTTCTAGTGATACACTAGAAGATGTTATCGAAGTCATCAAACACGAGAATAGTACCAAAACATAATAAATAACTGGTATCGAAATATTTATATTTAACTCTTCATTACTAAGTAACATCTCTATAATACTATTTCCTTTAATACATAAAAGTATTGTTAATACTAGTACTAAAAGTAAACCAAATATCGTATTAAACATATATACAGGTGAAGAGAAATATCTCTTTAGTTCCTTCATAGTTAAAGCCTTAATAGGACTATTCTTTTTATATACTTCTTTTTTATTCTTATTCTTTCTTACTATACTTTCTTTAGAACCCTCTATTATTTTAAAGTAATATTTACCACCTAGTAAAATAAATAATATAAATGGAATAATATTTATTAATAATAATTTTAAAAATACCATGATATCAAACTTATCTATTAATATAGTATAAGCTCCTACTGGGTAATATATTCGCGTTAACATATCATTAATACTAGAAGCCCTACTTGCTATATTAAGGATAAAATTATTTAAATTAAAACTTAAGAAAAAGATACCCATAAAGATAATACTAGATAATATTGTTTGCATTATCTTCTTTGATTTAAATTTACTTGATACCAGTTTAACCAAATAACCTAAGATACTAGATATAACAGTAGGTATAATTGGTATTAGTATAGTCATAATAAAAGATATTATATAAAAACTTATACTAGGATGTTCAAAATAAATATAGATAACAAAAGCTGGTAATAAAAACATTAAATTATATATATACTGAAATAATATTAATTTAAATATTCTAACAAATAGTATTTGACTTCTTTTTATTGGTAATGAAAATAATAAATCATTATCTTTACATTCAAATAGTATTCCTTGTGATTTATAAATACCTTCAATTATCGTTATAATACTAACCATAAATATAAATAAACTAAGCATTACATAAGTTAAACCTATTTCATGTAAAGGCTTACCTATCATATAGGCATAGTAGCCAATAGAATAACCCACAATCAAGAAAAGAAATACTGGTAATAATATCTTCTTTTTAGTACTAGCATTCTTACCAGCAGAATATTTAAACATATTCATATCACAAGTAAGAACAGCTTTTAATAGTGATAGTGTTTTCATTATTTTTCACCTAGTTCTAAGAATACCTGCTCTAATGATTCATCACCTTTGATATCTTTCATCTTACCTACTTTAACAATAGTTCCATCTTTAATAATAGCTACTCTATCACATAATTTTTCCGCTACATCAAGAATATGAGTAGAGAAAAATATTGTCTTACCATCTTTAGCCATATCCCTCATTATTTCTTTCATGTCATAGACAGCTTTAGGATCTAAGCCCACGAATGGTTCATCCATTATTAACACTTTAGGATCATGAGCTAAAGCAGCAATTAAAGCAATTTTTTGTTTCATACCATGAGAAAAACTTGATATATCATCATTCAATTTATCTTCTATCTCAAAAATCTTAGCATACTTTAGCGTATTTTCTCTTCTAATATCCTCTGATACTTCATACATATCACAAATAAAATTAATAAAATCAATTGCCTTCATATTTTCATATAAATCAGGATTATCAGCAACATAAGCCATTATTCTCTTGCATTCTAAAGGCTCTTCTTTAATACTTTTATTATCTACTAATATATCACCTTCTTCAAAGTCTAGAATACCCATAATACACTTTATCATAGTAGTTTTACCTGCCCCATTATGACCAATAAAAGCAAATATCTCACCACCTTCAATTTTAAAACTAATATTCTTTAATACTTTCTTTTTACCATTATAAGTCTTACTTACATTTTTAATTTCTATCATAAATCCTCCTATTTAAGTACATTAGTAGTATCATTTAATAATTCTTGAACATTATTAAATACTTTAGATAAGTGATAACCATCTACAAAGACATGACTAACTGTTATATTTAAAGATATTTCATATTTACCATTATTTTCTATATATTTACCCCAACATACTCTAGGTACAGTCTGTGAACTTTTGTCTTCAGGAATAGGATGCGTCATACTAATAAAATCAGTCCATGGCAGACAAGTTATATAGTATTCATTATAACTAGCAGTAGAATTATAACTTTCATTATTTAGTTTATCCTGATATTTAGCCTTATCTATTCTCTCTTTAGCCATCTCATAGAATTCTTTATAATTATCTTTATTTATAAGTCTAACATTTTCAAATATCTCATTTTTTGTCATTACTGTAATAGCGGGATTTATCTCATCATATAAAACAGGTTCATTATTTTCAAATCTCATTCTTAAATTATCGACACTATTAAGTGCTTTAACAACAATATATAACATATTTATAAAGAATGATTCATTATGTTTCTTAGTATGTTCTACTAATGAAGTAACATCTAACTTTACAGTAAGACCATATGTCGGATTATTAAAAGAATTAAACCAATCATAAGTCTTCCTTCTCGGTAAATTATCTAAATCAATTTCATGCATCACTATCTTTCTCCTTATCTTTTATCATTATAGCAGATTCCTATCTATAAAACCTTAATATTTTCTTAAATATTATCTATCTTTATTTAATGTAACAGTAGTATCCCCTATTCCACCATTTAATTTTATAGTGTTAGATCCCATTCCTAGTACTTCGTTATCACTTACTTCTTTATTATCAATTAACACTTTACCAATACCTTTATTTACTTTAAAAGTATAATTATTACCAATTAAATTTAAAGATAAAGATCCTATTCCTATATCAATAGTACTATTACCAGTAATCTTTGATGTAATATTAGTCTTACCTACTCCTATATCTAAATCTAAATCATTAATATTACCATTTACAATAGTAAAAGAACCCGCTCCCGTATTAATATTAGTATTATCCGAATAAATATCTTTAATTAAAGTGGATCCTGCTCCTAAATCAAGAGCTAGTTTTCTAGTATTCATATTTTCAATATTTAAAGTACCTGCTCCCATATCAATATCAATCTTATTTAATACAATATTACTAGGAATATAAATAGTTAATTCATCTTTCTTATTATTAGAACTATACCATATCTTTTTATTTTCTTTTACTATTAAAGTACTATCTTGAATAGTATATTTAACATTCTTACTATTTGTTTCTATAGAGAATTTATCTCCTACTTTAATATTCAAATTATTATATATTAAATCTATATCAATATCATCTATATTAGTATTATCATTATTCCATAACACTCTTACATCTTCATTACCAGAAGAATCACTAAATACACTAATTAAACTATATATACCATTTGTTATACCTGATATAATAGTAAAAGTTAAGAATATAGCAAAAGCCATAGATAAATATTTAATTATTTTCTTACCAGTAGTCACTTAATATCAACTCCGCCAAACATACACATAGCATTTATATAAATATTCTTTTTAGAATTAGTATTTTCTTTTTTATTAGTAACTCCTCCAAAGATAGAAGTAGATTTTACAATAACATTTACATCCTCTGGTACTAAAATATTAATACCTCCAAATATACTTGAAGCATTAATTACTATATCTTTTTCAATAATAGCTTCTCTTAAATCTAATTTAATACCACCAAAACATGCTGTTACATCACTACCATTAAACTTTTTATTACTTAAATTTGCATCTTGTCCTGAGAAGGCTGCAAAATAATTATCATCACTATTTTTTTCTTTATTTAATTTATTTATTTTATCATTTACCTTACTATTAAAACTATTCTTAAATATTAATGATAATCCTATAATTACTATAATAGAAGGCACTATTAATTTCCATATCTTATCCAAATCTAAGATATCATTCATACCTAGTAATAAAATAACTCCTACTAAAAGACCAATTATATTACCAGTTTTATCCTCATTAGAAAATAAACCTATAAAACAAGGTATTATAATAAATAAAGACCACCATCCATCAAAGAAAATATCAATATTAGTAATACCTAAACTATTAGTACCAACAAGTACTCCAAGTAAAACCAAAACCACACCCCATAAAATACTTTTCATATTATTCATTATTATCTCTCCAATCTTTATTATTTAATATCCATTTATTATTTGGATTTTCTTCTAGAAGTATTAATACTTAAAATTCACTAAATAAAAGTTCTACTACTTCTTTTTCTAATATTTTATCTTTAATTCTCCTTTCTTATAATTGCATTTTATCACATGATACATTATTTGTATATATTATTTAGATAATATTTTTATTTTTTCTTTTCACTCTAAGCCTAAGGTCTTAGAGTGTCATTTCTAGCTTGTAATCTAGAAATGATAGTATTTGTTAAAATATGTAAAAAGATATAGACTTTTATAGATATTTATAGTATAATTAACTCACGAAGGGAATACTATATATTGTAGTATTTTCTTACCGAGCCCCCCATACATTTGAGATGGCAAGGGTTCGACCTCGAGCTGTGCTATACACAGTAGCCCACCTTTTGGTGGGTTTTTTATTGCCCACAAAAAAGTTTATTTTTTAGACCCTAGGCTAAAAAATACCCTATAGGACCTTAGGCCTATAGGGTAATAGAAAATAAATTATTTATTATTTAATAAATGTTTAATAGCTCTAGTTACAATTAATTTACCATATTTATAACTAATAGAACCCTGTTGATAAGCAATATAAGGACTTCTAAGAGGGCCATCACAAGATAGTTCTATAGAACTACCCTCAGTAAAGGAACCCGAAGCCATAATAATTTTATCATCATAACCAGGCATTTCTGATGGCATAATCATAGCACTAGAATCTACTTTAGAATTAAACTGAATACCTCTAACATATTCTATTAAATCATTTTCATTATTAAAAATAATATTTTGAACAATATCTACTCTTTCACTATTATATTTAGGACTAACTTCATATCCTAATTTTTCCATAACATAAGAAGTATATATAGCGGTCTTTATAGCATTTGCAACTACCATCGGAGCAAAGTATAAACCTTCTAATATATATCTATTCTGATTAAGAGATGGTCCCACTTCCAAAGCCTGTCCAGGAACATTTAATCTTTCAGCGCATAAATTAATTAAATCTTCTCTTCCAACAATATAACCACCATTTGAAGTAATAGCTCCTCCTAAGTTTTTAATAAGAGAGCCTACACAAACATCTGCTCCTACTTCAGTTGGTTCTTTAGTAGTAACCATTTCACAATAACAATTATCTATCATAACAATTACTTCTTTATCAATACTTTTAATTAATTTAATTACCTTTTCTATCTTATCAATATTAATACTATCTCTAGTACTATAACCTTTACTTCTTTGTATTTCAATTACTTTAACTTTATTATTCTTAAGAAAATCTTCTATTTTAACATAATCAAAGTCATTATCTATTAAATCTATTTGTTCATATTTAACATTAAAAGCCTTTAATGAAGAAGGATTATCATTAAAACCAATTACACTATCTAAAGTATCATATGGTTTACCACTAATTGATAATAAAGTATCTCCAGGTCTTAAAAGACCAAAAAAACAAGTAGTAAGAGCATGAGTTCCTGATATAAACTGACATCTAACCAAAGCAGCTTCAGCTTTAAAGATATCTGCAAAAACTCTTTCTATTTTATCTCTACCTGTATCATTATACCCATAACCAGTAGTACTATTAAAATCACTCTCACTAATACTATTTCTAATAAAAGCATCAAGTACTTTACTACTATTGTATTCCTCTATTTCATCTATTTTAGTAAATATTCCTTCTAAATCTTTATTACTATTCTTTATAATATCCTCTAACATTTCTTACCTCCATCTATTCTTATAATACTATTATTTATATAACTAGCATTATCACTTACTAAAAAGAAAACTAACTCTGCCACTTCATTTGGATTACCAAATCTACCTAATAGAATTTTATTTTCTTCTTTATTAATAAATTCTTTATCTAAATTTTTATTCATATTAGTATTAATCCATCCAGGACATATAGTATTTACTCTAACATATGGAGCTAAATAATTAGCCAAATTATTAGATAAAGATATTAATCCAGCCTTAGAAGCATCATAATCAACACTTTCTATATATGGAGTATCTATCCCATTAGTAGAACTAATATTTATTATTACACCATATCTATTTTCTTTCATTTTAGGTCCAATCTTTTGACATAATAAAAAAGGAGCCACTAAATTTATATCTAAAGTATTCATAAAATTATCTTTAGTTTTATCCTCAAATAAAGTATCACATGTAGTAGCAGCATTATTTATTAAAATATCTATTTTATCATATCTATCATAAATAATCCTTAACATATTATCTATTTCTTCTTCTTTAGCAAGATTACATTTAACTACCAATACATCAGTATTATATAATTTATCTAATTTATCTTTTAATTTCATTACTTCATCATAGTTATTATTATAATGTAATATCACTTCATAAGAATCTCCTAGTAAAGATGCTATTTCACTACCTATATCACTTGAAGCACCTGTTATTAATACTATTTTCTTCATATTTCTTCCCTCTTCCATGGTATTATATCATATTTTATATTTTTTTTAAATAAAATACTTGTCAAAATCAAAAATATATGATATCATTGTTATTGTCTTATGGCGGAATTGGTGAAGTGGTTAACACGGTGGATTGTGGTTCCATTATACGTGGGTTCGATTCCCACATTCCGTCCCAGATAGATTTTAACTAACCATAATGGTTAGTTTTTTTATTATTAAATTTAAAAAGACTTGAGTATTTTACCCAAGTCTTTCTTTTACTAGTTTATTAACTAAAGACATATCAGCCTTACCTTTAACAAGTGGTGAAATATTCTTCATAATAAGTCCCATATCTTTTTGTGATGTAGGTTTTACTTCTTCAAATACTTTATCAATTATTTCAGTAAGTTCTTCTTCAGATAATTGTTTAGGCATATAAGTATTTAAGATTTCTATTTCTTTCTTATTTTGTTCTACTAGATCACTTCTACCAGCAGCTTCAAACTCTTTAATAGAATCATTTCTCATCTTAATTTGTTTAGATATTACCGTAATAACATCATCATCAGTTAATTCTTCTCTTGGATTAGGTTTAGCAAGTTGCATAGCACCCTTTACCATTCTAATTACACTAAGACGAAAACTATCTTTACTTTTCATTGCCTCTTTTAAATCATTATTAATTCTTTCTGATAGTGTCATATCTATCACTCCTTAGTAATTTCTTCTATTTTTCTTTCTAGAATTAATTATATTTTGTTTCTTTTCTTCTCTTAATTTAACTCCACGTGGTGTGTAGCCTTCTGCTCTTTTTTTAGCTCTAGAGAGATCACCATTACGTGCAACTTGTGTTTTGAACTTTCTTAAAGCAAATTCAACATTGTTGTCTTTTACATTAACGGTTACCTTAGTACCTGCTGACATTTTATCCCTCCTTCCGCTTTTTCATTAAAGATTATACCATTATTTAATACAATTTACAAGTATAACAAATATATTTTTTAATAAAATATGACATTTTTTTACTATTTAAAACGGAAAAAGGAGTTTTATTATTAATTAAACCTAAATATCACACATTTTATTTTCTGTTTTACGTCGAATATAATTACCAAGAGATTCCCCTATTTGATAAATTACTTCAAGTGTTTTATATATAGCAGTTAACATACTAGAAGTTAACCCAGTTCCCCCTTCAATACTTTTCATTTCATTTATATTTAATTCTTTCATACTCTTCCTTCTTTCTAATTACATTTTTTAGGATTAGCTATACCATTTAATATTCCTGATACAAAAGCTATAACCATAGTTACTATACCAGTAATTAATATAGGATCTGCTCCACCTTCAATATTCTTCATAGTAGTTACATCTAATTCTTTCATTACTCCTCACTTTCTAATTAGATAATCAATTATTTTTTTATTTTCTTTTACTAGTTTTAAATCTAATGTTAAATTATTATATTTATATTTATTTGGCATATCTAAATTTACTGTTACTATTTGATAAGTAGTAATATTATCAGTAAAATATTCACTATCTATTTCTCTTATTTGATAATAATACTTTTTATTATCAATTATAATGATATTATTATTAGTAATAAATTTAATATTATCTAAAGGAATATATAATTTTATATAGTAAGAACTATCATCTTTAGTTACAAGTCCACGTAATTTATAATATGTTTTATAATCTAAAAGCATAAATGCTATAATTAAGGAAAGTAGCATTATAATTATTATCATTACATAAACATATACAATATACTTTATTTTTCTTGTTAATATTATTTCACTATCAATATATCTATTCATTATATACCTCCTCTATCATATTAACAAAACCATTATCTATTTTAATTACTCTATTATATAAATCACTATTTTCTATCCGATGAGAAATAATAATAAATGTTCTATCATGAAAATATCTAAATATATCAAGTAATATTTCTCTTTCTAATTTAATATCTATTTGATTAAAACCTTCATCAATCATAATTATCTTACTATTTTTTAATAAACTTCTTGCTAGTATTATTCTTTGCCTTTGTCCTCCTGAAATATTGATACCATTTTCTTCAAGAATATAATCATATCCCAAAATATTATCTTTAACAATATCATCTATATGTAATATCTTACATATATTTAAATAATCTACTTCACTAACATCTCTATCAAGAAGAATATTATTTCTAATAGTATCATTAAATAATAATTCATTTTGTGATACATAAGTAATACTACTTCTAATATCAGACATACTATAATCATTAATATCATAATTATTTATAAATATTTTATTTCTGTCCGCTTGTAAATATTTATATAATAATTTTAATATAGTTGATTTACCACTACCAGAAGAACCTAGTAATAGTACTCTATCTTTATCCTTAATAAATAAATTAATATTTTTAAGTACATAGTATTTATTATTAAAAGTATAACTTAAATTAACTATTTTAATATTACCATTAACTTCTAATCTCTTATCTTCATATATTTTTTCATCTTCAATATCAAAGAAATCATTAGCCCTTCTAATACTATTTTTAACATAATAATATTCATAAATTAAATCAATAATATTACGAAAAGGATAAATTAAATAACTAGATAAAAAACTTATAGTCATATAATCTCCTACTGTTACTTTACTATTCATAATCAAACTAAAAGTATAATAACTAACTAGCAAGATAATACTATCAGTAATAAACTCTTTTAATAAAAGAATAGTATTATTTATTTTATCAGTATAATAATTTATATTTAATAATTTAGAATAATTTTTACTAAACTTATAAATAATATTATCTTCTATATTAAGACCTTTAATAGTCTCAAAACCATTTACCGATTCAATAATAGTATTATTTACTTCTACTACTCTCTCTTGCTTTGTTATAATAGTATTTTTTATTATAGTATTATAAATAATAATTATCAAAAGATATAGAAATACTCCTACTAAATAAAGAATCAATATATCTTTATTTATATTAAATATAATTATAAATGATATAATAAATAGTAATATATCTAGTAATATAGTTACTATTATTTTTGAAATAAAAGATTTTATATAAGATAAATCATTTATTCTTGATAATACTTCAGAAGCCTTTTTATTCTTATAATAATTGAAAGGAAGTAAAATTACTTTGCAAAAAGATTCAATTAAGAGAGTTACATCAAGCTTTTGATTTAAATAAATCAAAAGATGATTTCTAATAAAACTAGTTATATTCTTAATAATATACAAAATGAAGAATACTATTGTTATTAATTTTAAATTATGTAATTCTGTATCTATTACTTTATCAAATACTATTTGAGAATATAAACCTACTATGCATGATAGTAAAGTAAAGATAACAGATAGTATAAAGACTATAATAATATTACTTTTATTATCATTTAATACTTTAAAAATTATTTTTTTAATAATTTTATTACTCTTATAAACAGGTAACTCTGATACTTTTTCTAATAATAGTATATAGCCTGTCCACATATTACTAAAATCAAAAATATCTATTACTTCTTTACCAGTACTAGGATTCATTATAAGTATTTTATTATTATTAATCTTATAGACTACTACAAAATGCATATAACCATTTTTATTTACTTGACTAATAAAAGGTAAATTTACTTCTTTTATTTTATCTATCTCATCTACCTTAAATCCTTTAGCTGCGAACCCCAAGTGAGAAGCTGCTAAACTTATGTTGTAAAAACTAGTTCCATCTTTAGTTGTCTTTACTAATTCAATTAGTCGCCCCTTTGCTATATCACCCCCATAATAACGAATAATTGATAGAAGGCATGCCGCTCCACAATCCTTAAAACCATCTTGCTTAATGATGAGTTTCTTCTTCATTCTACCTCCTTTCATATATTAATACACTTTTATTTTTAATTTTTACCTCAATCTGTAATATTTTTTAAAAATTTTATTATTTTTATGACCTTAGGCATAAAAATACCTCTAAAGACCTAGGCTTTAGAGGCAATAAAAAAACAAATACCCAATATAAGTACTTGTTTAAATTATTATCTATCTATGAAAATCCATCTTAGTTATAATATCATTTTCTATAACAATCTTCCCAATATCATATTTAAAATTATTATTACTACATTTAGATAAATCTTTAAGTTCACATTTACTATCATCATTTAAATATTCATAAGAAATATTAACCAAATATTTATTATCACTACTAGAGGTAATTTCAATATTATAGTTACCAGTATAATTACTCTTCCAACCCTTACCAGAATAATTTCTACAATAAAGATTACCGTCTATTTCATAATAATCATCATATTGTTTAGGATTATTAATATCAGATAACTTAAGATCAGTTTTAAATAAACTAGAACTAGCAAATGTAGCTAAATAACTCTTAATTTCATCAATATTTTTATATTCAGACTTAACATATTCCCCAGTAAAAGTAGAACCATCATCATTCTTAAAAGTAATATCTTTAACATCAGTAGTATTACCACAATAAGGCATTACCATAGTCTTTTCATAATATTCATTAGCCTTATCTATAATCTCTTTTACTTTACTTATAGTACTCTCTTTAACATTACTTTTTTTAATATAAGTACCACAAGCATACCCAGTATAATTATTATCTCTCTTCTTATAACTAATTTTATACCACTTATCACATGCATCATTACCCTCTAGTTCTTCCTCTATCTTAACCTCTTGGTAGCAGGATAATCCATCAATAATATCTCCTGTTACACTATTTCTAACATTTAAAAGAGCCGTATTACCATCACAAGCTACATAAGAAATAGCACTATCTTCCTTATTATCCTTATTATCTTCTACTACATCATTATTCTTATCATTCCTATTATCATTATTATCACTATCTTTATTAATTATCACTAAATAAATAATAGCTCCCACTAAAAGTAAAGCAATAAAACCTCCTACTACATACATAATAATCTTTTTCTTATCATTATTATTACTATTCAGTCTATCCATATTAACATCCTCCTCATCATTAACACCTTCTATTTGTTTCTCAATATCATTCATCATATCCTCCTACTAAATATAATATATCACATTTTTAATAAAAAGAATAGTTTTTAATATAAATTTCCATACAAAATAAGACACATAACGTGTCTTTAAAATATTATACTCTTTGATTTATAAATTCCATTCTTAACTTATCCGCTAAAGTAACAATAAATTCCGAATTAGTAGGTTTAGCTTTATCAACATCAACACTATGTCCAAAAATATCATCCATAAGATCCCAATCACCACGATTCCAAGAAACCTCAATAGCATGTCTTATAGCCCTCTCTACTCTAGATACAGTAGTATCAAACCTATCAGCAAGTTCTGGATATAACTCCTTAGTAATAGCTCCTACTATTTCAGGATTATCATATACCATAGTAATTGCCGTCCTTATATACTGATACCCCTTAATATGTGATGGCATACCAAGTTCATGCAATATTCTACTTATAGATTGCTGTAAATTATTATTAAATAAATTAAGACTTTTCTTTTCCAAAGTATTAAAAGTATCCAGTATTCTATCTTCTAAATCAAATAAATCAAAAGGTTTTAATATATAATAAGTAACACCATATTCACTAACTTTCCTTATTGTATCAGGAGCATTATATGAAGTAGCCACTATCACATTAGGATGAATATCTTCCTTATTAAGTTCCTTTAAAACACTTAATCCATCTTTCTTAGGCATAATTAAATCAAGTATAACTAAATCATATTTTATATCCTCATTCTTTATTAGTTCTAATCCTTCAATACCATCATATGCTTTACCTACAATTTCAATTTTCTGATTATCTTCAAAATAATCCTCTACCATACTAATTAGATTAACATTATCATCAATCATTATAACTTTAATTTTTTCCATTTCATCTTACCCTTCTTTCTTACAAACAAATTGTACTACATAAATAAAGCAAAATATGTCGAATTATACCATCATTAAACAAAAATAAAGAAATACTATTTGTACTTCTCTATTAATTAAACACTTTGAATTATCCTTTCTACTTCTTTTATATTAGAAGAAATATCTCCTACTAAAACACCATTAATACCTTCTATATTTATTATATCATTAATATTACTACTATCAACAGAACCACCATATAATAAATTAGGCTTTTTCTTATACTTATCTTCCAAATATTCATTAACAAAACTAATAACTTCTTCAATTCTTTTTCTACTAGGAAGTGCACCAGTACCAATAGCAAATATAGGTTCATATGCAAATATAATAAACTCAATATTTTCAACATCCTTTAAATATTTATCTAATATTTTAGGTATAGCCTCATGATAATCATCATCTATATTTTCACCAAAACATAATATCGGAAAAATATTAGCATCAAGAGCTGCAATTAACTTATTATTTATAATAACAGCATTCTCATTAAAATCTCTCACCCTTTCGTAGTGGCCAATAATACTATACTCAACTCCTAAAGATTTTAACTGATCAGTAGATATCTCTCCCGTATGCTTATAATCAGTATTATAATTCAAATTTTGACTACCAATTAACCAATCAGAATTATTAACAAATGCCTCCAAATAAATATCAGATGGACAAATAATTATATCATTATCTGTCTCTAAATTATTAGTCCTCTCAATATAATTATATAAATCATCATATAAAAGACTCATCTTGTGATTAAATATTATTATCTTTCTCATACTACTCCTCTTCTACTATATAATTTTATCAAGACAATTTCAATTATATAGTCATTTCTAATACTTTGTTTTCTATTTTTCTATAATATTATTTTTTATCCGTCTAAAGATTAAAAGTTACTATTAGTTAACTTTCTTATCTTCTATAACATCAATCCCTACTAAACTTCTACTTTCCAAATATTTCATCGTAGCACCACCACCAGTAGATACATGATAAAAAGAATCAGAAAAACCAAGTTTATTAACAGCGGCAGCACTATCTCCACCACCAATTATAGTTTTAACTTTATTTTTATCTAAACATTTAAAAAGCATTCTTGTTCCTTTAGCATACTTATTATCTTCAAACAAACCCATTGGTCCATTAAAAATAACCCTTTTAGCAATTTCTAATACTTTATTAAATATCTTAATAGAATTACTACCAATATCATAACCAATATCATTATCATTAAATTCATTGATTTTCTTTTCCCCATCAGCGGTCATAAAATCTACAGGTAATACTATTTTATCATCATACCTATCTAACATATCCTTAGCAAAACCCAAATGCTCTAAACTAACAATAGATTTACCAACATCATAACCTTCAGCTTTAAGAAAAGTAAAAGACATAGCCCCACCAATTAAAAGTTTATCACACTTTTGTAATAACGATTCAATTAAAACAATCTTATCATCAACCTTTTTACCTCCTAGTACCGCTATAAAAGGATGAGTTTTAGCATCTAATACGCTATCAATCTTCTGAAGTTCTTTTTCTACTAAAAATCCTACTCCACTAGGTAAATATTTTGGAATACCCGTTATTGAAGTATGATTACGATGACAAGTACCATAAGCATCATTAATAAATATATCACCAAGACTAGCCCAATACTTAGCTAAATCATCATTACATTCCGATTCTCTCTTATTAGGGACATCTTCAAATCTAGTATTCTCTATAAGTAAAACACTTTTCCATTTCATATTATTAACCATATCAGTAAGCCTATCACTACAAGTATCAGGAGAAAATAAAACCTCAGTATTCAAATATTCTCTTAATCTTTCCACTACCGGATAAAGACTATTTTTCTTTTTATCCTCTTCTGTTTTAATTTTTCCCAAATGAGATAGTAAAATAATCTTAGTATTAAATCTTAAAGCATATTTAATTGTCCTAAGACTCGCAACAATTCTCGTATCATCAGTAATAACACCATTTTCAATAGGAACATTCAAATCACATCTAATAATTATTTTTTTTCCTTCTAAATCAAAATCCTTTATTGTCCTTTTCATCTTTTTCTCCTCTAACATAATTTTATCACAATTAAAATTATTAGTCTATATTTAATCTTTATTTAATAAAATTAAATGAGGGATATTATGAAAAATATTATTGAATTTTATTACAATTTATCACCAGAAAACATTAAACAAAAAAATAATAATTACTATTTCAATACAAATAATAATAACTATATCTTTAAAGAATATAATATTAACATAGCATTAATTGAAGACATAGCAAAATTAAATATATACCTAAATAATTATTTAAACATTAATAAAATAATATTCAATAAATATAATAATCCCCTAACTAAAATAAATAGTAGCTATTATATTTTAATATTACAATCAAATAAAATTAATATAGATTTAGCAACTATTTCTAAGTTTTCTTCAATATCTTTACCTAAAATAAACACATTAGAAAGAAATAACTGGCAAATACTTTGGAGTAATATGATAGATTATTATGAAACTCAAATAGGAGAAAATAGTAAAAAATATCCCCTCATCCGTGAATCATTTGATTATTTTATCGGATTAGCAGAAAATGCCATATCATACCTTACATATACAAAAAAAGAAACACCTAAAACAATATATGATAATAAAGTATTATCCCATAATAACCTATATCATTCACTAGAAGACCCATTGAATATCATTATTGATCACAAATCTCGTGACTTAGCAGAATATATAAAAATATCTTTTTTTAACAATAATAAAAATATATTTCAAGAATTAGATAATTATTTTTATTATCAAAAATATTCCGATTATGGAATAAGAGTATTATTCTCCCGTATTCTCTATCCTAGTTTTTACTTTAAAATATATAACGATATAATTCAAGGAATAATAAAGGAAAAAGAACTAAATAAAATAATAAACAATATTGACAAATATGAAATATACATATACAAAATCTATATATATTTAAAAAAATATTCAAATCTACCTCCTGTAGAATGGTTAAAAAAAACGAAAAACTAATTTTCGTTTATAACCTTAATTACTTCTGGAATTTCATTTACCAAAGCAGTTTCAATACCATCTTCAAGAGTAGAAGCAGCCATTGGGCATCCTGCACATGCACCAATTAAAGTAACATAAACAATACCATTTTCATATCTATTAAACTTAACAGAACCACCATCATTTTCTAAATAAGGTCTAATTTTATCTAGTACTTCATTAATTTTTATTTCAATTTCTTTATTTTCCATTTTCTCACCCATTAATTATTATATATTTTTTTTAAAAAAAGTACAAGAAATATTCTAAAATTTCAAAAAAAATGTTATAATAACAAATGTGAGGAAGATAGTATGGAAAAAGTAAAAAAAAATGATGTTATCAAAGTAAAAGTAACAGGAGTTCAAAAATATGGAGCTTTTGTCAACAGTGAAGACAATAATTATGACGGATTGATTCATATATCAGAAATATCTTATGGCTATGTAAAAAATGTTAATGACTATCTAAAAATTGGAGATTCCATCTATGCCGAAGTAGTAGAAGTTAGTGATAAAGACAACCAATTAAAACTAAGCATTAAAGATATAGATTATAAAAAAGATGGTACAAAACTTAAAAGAATGGCTGAAACAAAAAATGGATTTACTCCTCTAAAAGATAATCTAGAAATATGGATTAATAAAAAAATAAAAGAAATAACTGACAAAATGTAAAAAAAATTATTTTTTTTATAAACCTCTTGACAAACAGTACCAAGAGATGGTATAGTATTAAATGTCATGAGACAATGGGCGATTAGCTCAGTTGGTTAGAGCACTTGCCTTACAAGCAAGGGGTCATAGGTTCGAGTCCTATATCGCCCACCATTGCCGAAATAGCTCAATTGGTAGAGCAACTGACTTGTAATCAGTAGGTTACGGGTTCAATTCCTGTTTTCGGCACCATTTTTTTGGAGGGATAGCGAAGTGGTCAAACGCGGCAGACTGTAAATCTGTTCCTTCGGGTTCCATGGTTCAAATCCATGTCCCTCCACCACTTTTGTTTGGTTATTGAATGCCCCGTAGCCAAGCGGTAAGGCACCACACTTTGACTGTGGCACTCGTTAGTTCGAATCTAGCCGGGGCAACCAAATTTATTATTTGCTTCGTTAGCTCAGTCGGTAGAGCATTTGACTTTTAATCAAAGGGTCTGGAGTTCGAATCTCCAACGAGGCACCATTTATAAAATATAAACCTTAAAATAAGGTTTTTTATTTTTACTAAAAAACTTTAAAATAAAATAATTTAATATCCAAAAAAAAAGTTAACAAACCAAAGTTAACTTTTTTATATACTACTTTCCTTAAAATTTCTATATTCCATAACAAAATGCCATTTTTTTTTATACATAGTAAATAATAATTCATATTGCATAAAAAACATATTATAATTATTATCATTAATCTTTTCAAATAAAGCAATAATACCATATTTTCCACGATTAACAAAGCATATTTCTTCTAGTAAATTAACCATTTTCAGTAAATCATTATAATTATCCTTATCAATATTATCTAAATCAAAACCTACTGCCATAAAAAGCTTATCAAGTTCATTTCTAAGTACAAGACAATTATTATAAAAATTTTCTATAATTAATTTATTAAATTCTTTATTAAAATATGTAATATTACTATTATCATAAAAATATTTCTTAGTTAAAAAAATATTATCCTTATCGTTAGCAATACATAAAGGAAGAATAATATATATAAGTTCAATATTGCTAAAAATATTAATAGTATATGTAATAAAGTTATCTAAAATGCATAAAAATTGTTCATATTCCGTTAAATATTTTTTCTTAATAATCGTAGGACATTCAATATATATTTTATTATCACTAAGATAGTCCATATACTTATCTAAATATCCCTTATCTAAAAGATCTACTATAAATATCCCATTTATTAAATTATCACTCCTATTAATAACAGCTTTAATCTTATTTTTTTTTAGCATATATACCCCCTAGATACAATTAATACATTACCAAAAAAATATAAAAATAACATCAATTATCTTATATAACACAATAAACCCCCTATCAAACAATCAAAGTTAACTAAAAGATAACAAAAAAGTAAATACTATTTTTAAGTATTTACTATAAATTTATTTTTTTTAAAATATAATATTTACAATCAACAGCACAATCATTTTCCAAGTAATTACTAACAAATTTAAAATTATTAATATTTTTAGCCTTCTTATTACCATCCGAATAAAAACCTTTTAATCTGAGTTTACCATAAGCAATATCTCCAACTATATAATCATAATCTTCAAAAAAGTCCGTATAATGATTAATAAATTCCTCTTCATCAAACCCATTTTTATAATCTTTAATAATTTCATATTTATTATTTTCAACTTCAATTATTTTCATATATCATTATCTCCTATTCATAATCCTTATTAAAAGCCGTTTTAATTTGTTCATATTTTGCTAAACTAGAAGCAGAATTCCAAGTAATAAATCCACCATCTAATCCAGCATCATATAAAGCTCTAACCTGATCCTCTATCTTACTAGCATTATAAATAACAGTAGGCTTCCAATAAGGTGTATCATAGGCAGTTATCCATGTTCTAGCAACAGCCGGCGTAGGAATCTCTTTTTGTCTAGCAGCGGCCCCTTTAGCCCAATTATATACAGTTTGATAAGCATTAGTCCAAGTATCAACACCTCTACCAAAATGATCCGTATAAGGCATTGAACTAATAGCATCAACAATATTAGAAATCGCAGGCCAATACTGACCATAAGCCGTTACATATTCTCCAGAACATTCCCCAAAGACATCAACAGATAAATAAGCCCCAACTTTATGAATTTGATCTGTTGCATAAAATAGAAAGTTTTGAACGGCCTCAGCCTTTTCTTCATCATATTTATTTTTAAAATCACTATTACCCTTTATTGACATATTATAAGCATCTTCTGGAAATCTCACATAATCAAATTGAATTTCATTAAAGCCCATCTCTTTTACTGCCTCTTTAGCTAGTTCAACATTATAATACCAAGCACCTCTACTATAAGCCGATGGCCATAATCTACTTGAAGCCGTAGAACTAATACAATCATCAGGATGGTCTTTACCATAATGAACATCATTAAATACAACAATTCTACCAATAGCATAAATACCAGCATCTTTAATTTTATCAATAGCTGACTTATAACTACTATTATCGTTAATAGCGGTCGCATATGCAGTAGGAGATATTTCCTTAGCAATATTAGAAGAATAAGCAAGAGCTCCATCCTTAATATCCACCACTATAGCATTAACACCATTTTCCTTGGCAATCTTTAAATAACTATCAATAGAACCAATTGTACCAGCATTTAAATACATCGTTTTAGCTTTCTTAAGCAATTTATTATCTTCAAACTCAACTCTTTCATAAGGATAATAATCTAAAGTAGAAGCCTTACCACCATATAATTCTCTTCCCTTAAATTTTCTATCTTTATGAATATCATAAACACCATTCTCATTATAAACACTATCCGCAGATTCCTTGTCATTAACTAAATATTTACTATATACATATCCTTCAGTATCATTATATTTAATCTTATACATATTAACATTACCATCATCTAATAACTTATCATAACCAGTAATATCAAGTTTATTTCCTTTTTTAATAAAAGAAGCAATCTTTGAATCAGTTTCATTTTCATATACTGTAACTGAAGTTCTAACATATCTTTCTTTTTCTAAAACAACATCTTTAACATTTTTAACTAATTGTTTAGCATTAACATAATATTCTTTATTATCAAATTTTATAAGTAAATACTCATTATCATTCATATTAACCTTTTTACCAGAATAAATAACTTTCTTACCACGAAAAAGTTCACTATTTTCTTTAAAACTATTATCTTCATCCATAATATAAGTAGTAACTTTATTAGTATCTCCTGCTAAATACATTGAACTTTTACCAATAGAAATATTCTTTCCTTTACTAGTAAAAAATATAATAATTCCTATTATTAAAATAAGAATAATAACAAAAGCCAAAACCCTCCCTATTTTAATCTTCCTTTTTTTTCTTCTTTTCTCCACTTCTACCACCTAGATATAGTATACCACAAAAATATAAAATTTAATAAAAAAACTCAAACATTTTATAATATTTGAGTTTAACTATTTAAAAATAAAAATACATAAATAGCGGCTTTTCCAAGATTATAATTAATTTCTTTAGAATAACCAGTTACCTTTTCATAAAACCACATAACTTTATCTACTAAACTTACTACTACACTTTCACGGTATTTAGGAAATACACTAATACTAACAGGAAACATATGACACTTAATAATATTCTTTTCTTTATCTGACAAAACAAAATGCTTCTTAGCATTATTTAAAGCAATAGAAGGATGACTAATAAGAAGTTTTCTACTATTTTTAGTATTATATTTATTTAAAAAGAAATCATGAAGTAATCCTCCTCTAGCGGCACTAACATAATCAAATCCTAATTTCTTACATATTTTATAAGAATAATAAGATACTCTTTTAGAATGAACAAGTCTATTAATCTTATGATGAGGACATAGTTCTATCTTTTTAAATTCTCTATTATTTAAAATGTCTTTTACTATTTCTTTATATTCATAATTATCAAAATCTATTTTCATATTATCCCTCACAATATTTTATTTACTAATTAATAAAATAATAAATTAAACAGACTAAAAGAAGCCAAAGCTTCTTATTTATCTAGCATATTTAGTAAATTTATCTTAAACATATCTCTATCTGCATGAGATTTAGATACCATAACACCCTTATAAGTAGAAAGTTCTTTTTGATGACCTTCAGTTAAAATATCTTCTGGCGTTAAAGTATCAAGCATTACTAATTTTTGATTTTCATAAACCGTATAATGTAATTTAACATCACCATGAACAGCAGCAAACATTCTATCAGTAGGTAACTTTAATTCATATTTAGTAATACCATCTTTAGTATTTTTAGATACTATTACACCCATAAAATTTCCATCTCTAAATGCTGGATAAAAATCAAATACTAATTTTTTATAAGCAAGCATATTGTATTTTTTTACAGCTCTTTCTTTTTTTCTAAATTCATTTTCATTTAAATATTCTATTACAAAACTATTTTTCATTTTAACCTACTCCCCCTAGATTTCAAACGAAATGTATTACGATTATACCATATTTTATAATACTTGTCAATTATTTTTGTAGGCTAAGCCATAGTCTTACCATATCATATATAGCCTATTATATAGTCTATATATGAACAATCATAAGATATCATATTTGGGGTGAAGTACATTCTAACTAATAAATATCCATATACTAAAAGATATTCTAATAAAATATTAAATAATCATATCTCCTTTAAATGAAGGAATAAAACTATCACTTTGACTACTATCTTCTTGTATAAAAGCATTTCTAATACCTAAATCATAAGCATAATTAATTATCTCATCATATTCTTTTTCATCAACTTTATCATTTAATTCAGAATATTCTAACTTTCTAATTCTAGTATACTGATTCATAATACTAATAATAATATTATCTTTATAATAATCATATAAATATTTAATAATTTTTTTAGAATCATCATAATTATTAGGTAACACCAAATGTCTAACAATCATTCCTTTTACTAAAATACCATCTTTATTATATCTTAATTTACCTACCTGTCTATACATTTCTTTTAATGCTAAACTAGCAGTTTCAAAATAATTACTAATATTAGAGTATTTACCTAATTTATCATTATAGTATTTAAAGTCAGGTAAATAAATATCGATTAATCCTTCTAATAATTTTAAAGATTCTACTCTATCATAACCAGATGTATTATATATAATAGGAATAGTTAAGCCACTATCTTTAGCCATAATAATACTATCCCTTATTAAAGGAATATAATGACTAGGCGTAACTAAATTAATATTTAATGCTCCCATATCTTGTAATTCAATCATTATATCTGCTAATCTATTTACTGTTATTTCTTCACCTATACAATTAAAACTAATATCATAATTTTGACAATATACACATCTTAAATTACAATAAGAAAAGAATATCGTACCAGAACCTTTATCTCCAGTAATAACAGGTTCTTCCCACATATGAAGATGATAACCACCAATCTTCATTTTATTTGAAGCTCTACAGTATCCTATCTCTCCTATATTTCTATTAACCATACATTTTCTTGGACATAATTCACATTTATTAAATAATTCTTCCATAAACATCACAAAATTATTCTATAACAAAAAATAGACTTTGTAAAGTCTATCTATTACCTAATATAAAACATACTACAACTGCAATTAACAAAAGAATAGTTCCAATATTAATAAATCCCATACTCTTCTGTCTTTTAGGGATATCCAATTTAATTCTTGGCATAGTAGTAGTAAATTCTAAATTATCTCCAACTAATTTTACTTTTTTAACTATTGGAAGAGGTATCTTCTTAATTCTTTCTTCACTAATACCATTACATTCTTTAATTTTTTCAATATCTTCTCTATCTTTATCTCTATTTAACATAAGCTTATCTGCTACAATTAATTCCAAAGATAAAGTCATATACTTTTTATTATCCGAAGAAACATAAGGCATAATATATTCACTAAGTTTAGCATTAATATTCTTAATAATACCTATTCTATTATGACAATCAAAACTGTATTCAATAATACCATTATCATTTTCTTCAAAAACAGCTATATTAACTTTAACTTTATCAACAATAACTTGAAAACCATAGTCTATATTATTAATAGTATAAGTAAGACTATCTCTTTTTGGATCATAATAATCATTTTTTCTAAATAATTCTCTTATCATTGGAATGTCTTTTTTACTACAAAGAAAATCTAAATTACTATGTTTTCTTTTAGAAGTTTCTCCTAGTAAAAGATATGGTACAATACCACCTCTTAAATACATTTTAGCAGTTGTCTTATTCATTTTACAAATTTTTTCATATACCGCTACTACATCTTCGTAAGGAAAACCTACTTTTTCCATATTCTCTTTATATGCTGCTACACTATTATTAAAAATAGTATCTATTCTTGTTTTAATTATTTCAATATCTTCATTTCTATTCATAAAAGCCATAAGTAATTTTTCCTTATTTTCATTAGGAACATACATTGACATAGATTCTAACTCTTTAATCTTATCTTCTATATATAATTCAACTATCTTGTTTTTTTCTTCCACTTGCATCACCTACTATTTTCATAATAATTATAGCATATTAAAAGTATATATGTAAAGAAAAAGAGAGAATTTTTTAGAATTTTGTTCTCTCATTAATATAATTTTCTATATCTTCAATTTTTATAATTTCCTGTTTCATAGTATCTCTATTTCTAATAGTAACAGTACCATTATTAATAGTTTCATCATCTATAGTAATACAATATGGAGTACCAAGTGCATCCTCTCTTCTATATCTTTTACCAATACTACCAGATTCATCATAAGTAGTAGCAAATGATTTAGATAATTCTTTATATATTTCCATTGCCTTTTCACTATGATATTTTTTAACCAAAGGTAAAATACAAGCTTTATAAGGAGCTAAAAATGGATGAAATTTCATCACTTCTCTTGTCGTACCATCATCTAATGTCTCTTCATGATAAGCATCACATAAAACCGTAAGTATAGTTCTTTCAACACCTACTGATGGTTCAATTACATAAGGAATATATCTTTCATTTGTCTCTGGATCAATATATTCCATATTTTTTCCAGATACTTTTTGATGACAAGTCAAATCATAATCAGTTCTTGAAGCAATTCCCCATAATTCTCCCCAGCCAAATGGGAATAAATATTCAATATCAGTAGTAGCATTACTATAAAAACAAAGTTCTTCTTTAGAATGATCTCTAAGTCTTAATTTATCTTTATTAATACCAAGAGATAATAAATAATTATAACAATAATCTTTATAAAATTTATGCCACTCTAGTTCTGTACCAGGTTTACAGAAAAATTCTAACTCCATTTGTTCAAATTCTCTTACTCTAAATATAAAGTTACCAGGAGTAATCTCATTTCTAAAAGATTTACCTACTTGACCAATACCAAAAGGTACTTTAAGTCTCATACTTCTTTGTACATTTTGAAAATTAACAAATATACCTTGAGCAGTTTCTGGTCTTAAGTAAATAGTAGACTTAGCATCTTCAGTTACACCTTGGAATGTTTTAAACATCAAATTAAATTGTCTAATATCAGTAAAATCACTCTTACCACATTTAGGACAATGAATTTTATTATCTCTAATATAATTCATCATCTCTTCTTGAGTCATAGCATCCCCAATTTCCGAATGTGCATATTCATCAATAAGTTTATCTGCTCTATGTCTAGTTTTACATTCCCTACAATCTATTAAAGGATCAGAAAAAGTCTTTAAATGACCTGATGCCTCCCATGTTTTAGGATTCATTAAAATAGCACTATCAAGTCCCACATTATATTCATTTTCTTGAACAAATTTCTTAAGCCATGCTTTCTTTATATTATCTTTAAGAAGTGCACCTACTGGGCCAAAATCCCAAGTATTAGCAAGTCCACCATATATTTCACTTCCTTGAAATATAAATCCATATTGCTTGCAGAAATTTACTAATTTATCCATATTTAAATCATTCATATTTTTCCTTCTTTCTTTCCTATATATAATACTATAAATTACTAATTTTGTAAATATTATTCTATTACTTCATATATTAATTTATTATCATCATTCTTATTATTACTAATAATAAACAACTTATTAATATCAATATTAGGTACTTCTTTATTAGTATATAAAGTCATAATAGTATCTCCTACCTCTACTATATCATTAATATTTTTATTAATAATAACACCAGCAGAATAATCAATTTTATCATCTTTATTTTTTCTACCTGCTCCTAAACTACTAGATAATTTAGCTACTTCTAAAGAATGAATATCATATAAGTATCCACTACTTACACTCTTTATCTCATAAATATATTTACTCTTAGGAAGACTATTAATATCTCCCCCTTGATATTTAATAAACTCTAATAATTTATTATAAGCCTTCTTATCTTTAATAGCTTTAACCACCATATTACGTGCTTCTTCATATGAAATATTAAGTCCTAATTTAACCATATAACTAGCAAGTTCTATACATAATCTCATTAAATTATTATCATAACCATAATATAATATATTTAAAGCCTCTAATACCTCTAATGAATTACCAATATTATTACCTAATGGTACATTCATATTAGTAAGTAAGCAAATAACTCTCATATCATTTTCATGACCTATCTTTATCATTAAATTAGCTAAACGTCTTGCATCAGTAATATTTTTAATTAAAGCACCTTCTCCTACTTTAATATCAAGCACTAAATTTTTAGATCCCGATGCTATCTTCTTACTCATAATTGAAGAAGCAATAAGAGGTATACTCTCAGTAGTACCAGTAACATCTCTTAAAGCATATATTTTCTTATCCGCTACCGCAATATCTTCAGTTTGACTAGTAATAGCCATACCAACATTCTCTATTTCTTTAATAAATTGTTCTTTTGATAAATTCACATTAAATCCTGGTATTGATTCTAATTTATCAATAGTACCACCAGTATAACCAAGTCCTCTACCACTCATCTTAGCAACTTTACAACCAAGAGAAGCAACAACTGGAGATATTATTAAAGTAGTTTTATCTCCTACACCACCAGTAGAATGTTTATCAACAACATTACTTAAAGTACTTAAATCAAGCATACTACCAGATAACATCATATATTTAGTTAAATATATAACTTCATTATCCGTCATATCATTAATTACTATTGCCATAAGTAAAGCAGACATTTGATAATCTTTAATATCCCCACTAACAAAACCATTTACTACATATTTAATTTCTTCTTCAGTAAGTTCTTCTTTATTCTTCTTTTTAGTTATAATATCTATTATATTCATAATACCAACCCTTTTCTATATTAATATCAATATAAATATATCATATTTTTAGCCAGTAATCAACAAATTATAAAAATATATTATTTACTATTTAATAATTCATTTAAATATTCACTATCTTCAAAATAATTCAATTTCATAGCTTTCTTTACTTCCACAATTGTCTTATCAGCAGTCTTCTTAGCCTTCTCGGTACCTTCCTTTAAAATATTATATACCTTTTCTAAATCTTCAGCATATTCTCTTCTTCTCTCTCTAATAGGAGTTAGTTCATCATTAATAACCTCAGTCAAAAATCTTTTAACTGAAGCATCTCCAATACCACCCTTTTGATAAGCTATTTTTAATTCATCTAAATTATTAAATTCCGAATAATATTTCTTAAAATGAATATCTTCACAAAATGCTTCTAAATACATAAATAAAATATTACCATCAATTATTCCTGGTTCATCTATTCTTCTTGAAGTAGTCTTAATACTAAAAACTTTTTCTTTAATAGTTTCTTTATCATCAGATAAGTATATACAATTATTTAAAGACTTACTCATCTTAGCATTACCATCAGTACCTACAAGTCTTCTTTGATAAATATTATCCGGAAGTAATGATTCACATAGTACTAAAGTATCTGTATCATAAATTCTATTAAAACTTTTAACAATTTCTCTTGTCTGTTCTATCATTGGTTCTTGATCATCACCAACTGGTACAATATTAGCCTTAAATGCTGTTATATCAGCAGCCTGACTAATAGGATATGTCGCAAAACCAACTGGAATACTCTCGTTAAAATTTTTACTATTAATTTCACTTTTAACCGTAGGATTTCTAAGTACTCTAGGCAAAGTTACTAAATTCATATAATAGTATGTAAGTTCTGTCAAAGCATTAACTTCTGATTGAACAAAAAAAGTAATCTTATTTGGATTAAGTCCTACTGCCAAATAATCAAGCATTACTTCCATAACATTTTTTCTTACTTTTTCTGGATTATCAAAATTATCAGTTAAAGCTTGTGAATCCGCTATCATAATATAAAATTCATCATAATTCCCTTCTTCTTGTAATTTATATCTTCTTTTTAAAGACCCAACATAATGTCCTATATGTAATCTACCTGTTGGTCTATCTCCTGTTAAAATTATATTTTTCATTTTCATCTTCCTCTCTTTCTATATTTATAAATTATTTAATTAAACACCACCGTTTACTTAATATACTCATAACAACCTCCTATTAAATATACAAAAAAGACCTACCTAATAAAGATAAGTCTATAAATTACATTAATAATATTTATATTAATTTAATTCCATGAGTAAATAGACTTATCCCCAAATAAGCCTAATTGCCAACTATTTAATTTAACTATAGTCATACTTGTTCTCATAGTCTATTCCTCTTTCTTGATTAAAATTTTATTACCATTTTATCATTTTGTCAATACTTTAGTATTATTTTTTTCATAAATAAATTTTTCTATTACCATCATAATATTTCAATATAGCAGTTTTTTTATTCATACTTATCATTTTCTTCTACATATCTAATATATTTAGGTTTACTATTTCTCTTTACTAAAGATTTAGCTTTTCCTAGTTTATCAACATCTTGACCTACATATTCACTAAGTTTACTTCTAAAAAACTTTAAAAACTCTAAAGCACTAGTATCAGATAAATACATTTCTCTAAGCATTTTATTTTCATTAACAAACTCATTAAAATAATTATCAACCAAGAATAATTTAACTTCATAATCAAAAGTTTTCATATTTTTACTAAGCATTACACTACCATTACCATATTCCATAGTATCAATAATATTAATTTTACCATTACCATATAAGATATTATACATAAGATCATATATAGCAACACCTTTATTTGTAACTAATTCTATATCTTCAGCACATTTAACTGAAGCTCTCTCTAAAGCGTTTAAATCCACTAATAAAGGATCATTTTCATATAAACTTTTAGCTCTAACATAAGGCATCGTATATCCTACTATTTCTCCACTAACATTAATAACATCACTAGGCCATATAAATGTATCATTAACTATATTACTAAATCTTAATATTTCTTGTATTCTATAATCACTTTTTTCATTGTCAAAATATGTATGAAATACTTTATATACTACTTTATGTTTTCCATCTAAATAACAAACACCTTGCGAACCAACTCCTAAAAATTTTAAATTTTTTAAAAACATATCAAAATGCTCTCTATTAATAAAATTCATTATACATCACCTCTAATGCCAAATATTATAGCATAGAAATTTAAAAAAAGCAAATTTATGTTTGCTTATTATTTCCCTTTCAGCCTATAGTCTTCCAGGGTATGAGAAAGCCTTATGTCTTTCTCATAAAATATTAAAGAAAATAAGTACTATTTCAAGTACTTATCAATTATTTCAAATAATTTATCTTTACTAATAGGTTTAAGTAAATAGCCACTAAAACCATATTTTAAATATTCTTCATTATATTCATATTCATTATTTCTAGTAAGTAAGATAACATTAGTTTTAAAGTTTCTAATATCTTTAAATTTCTTCATAACAGTTACTCCATCTAACGGATCCATAACTTCATCAAGTAATATTAAATCATATTTCTCTTTGCCTCTAATTTTATCTAACGCTTCTTTACCTAAACTAACATAATCTAATTCTATGTTAGTATCTTTAAGTATTTTACTAACAATCTTTTCAGTAGATATATTATCATCTACTAAAAGGATTTTCTTTTTATCATATACTTCTTCATATTTATCTAATTTTTCATCTGCTTCTTTTGCTACTTTTTGATCAAGTACTATCTTCATCGTAGTACCCGTTCCATATATACTACTAGGAATAATAGTACCACCCATTAAAGTAATTAAAGCTTTAGCATTATATAAATTATTATTTAAATTAAGAGAATCTTCATTATGATCATTCTTTTTATTAAATACTTTAATTATATCTTCTGCTTTCATACCAGTACCCGAATCTTCAACAGTAATAATAAGTCTTGCTATATTATTTTTAATGATAGCATTAACATTAAATTCAATATAACCACTACTAGTGTATTTAACACTATTATCTAAAATAATATCTAACACTTGTTTAAGACCAACACTATCACCATATAAATATTCAGGTATATCACTAGCTATACTAGGACGAAAATCAATATTCTTAACATTACATTTTTTACTATATACAGTAACTAATTCTTTAATAATTAATTTAACATTATACTTATCATTATACACCTTGATACTAGCACTATCAATACTATTTATATCAAGTATTTCATTAGTCATTGTAGTAAACTTAGCAGTACTACCTTTTATCTCTCTAGCAGCATCATTAATAACTTCAACATCAACTTTTTTATTACTCGTTTCATCTAATATATCATCAGCAGAATAATCAATATCTTTAGTGATATTTCTTATTTCATTAGTCATATTATATAAGAACATAGTCTTCTCTTCATTAGCATTATCACTAATTTCTTTTGCTCTATGTACTTCTTCTAGAATTTTCATATCAGGATTTTCAATAGTATGATACATAATCATAAGCAAATATGCTTCCATCGAAGTAGCCAAAGTAAGAGCAGGATTTATTTTTTGAATCAATGCTACTACAGAACCACCTATTATAAATACGAATAATGGTAAATATTTCTTAGATTTTAATTCTTTATAATTTTTAATCATCGAAACAAAGCATAATATAACACATATAGTAGAAATAATATAAACTACATTAGTACTAGGCCCATATGAATATATAATGTTATTTTTATTGTAAATATCTAATTTAAGATAGAATATTAAAAATACTGAAAATAAATACATCAACATTATAATCATTCTCAAAGTATTATTCTTTTTATTTGCTTTATCAAATGATATAGAAAAAACATACAAACTAAATAAAAATACAAAAGTTACTAAATATAATAAAAATAATCTATTAACAATTTCAATCAATATTTCACTTGAAGAATATTTTATTGTAAATATACAACCAAACTCTAATAAAATACCAATAAGATTTAATGTAATTAACTTTCCAAATGTATCTAATTCAAAAGTTTTAATATGACCTTTCTTTAAAAACATAACATTTAAAAATGCAATATATAATATACTTAAACTTAAGAATGCTAAATTAACATTTACATTCATACTAGCCACCTACCTTATAACAATTGTACCACAAAAAGAAAAAAAGTTATAGTACTTTTATAGCTTTTTTATCTTCTTTTTATTATTTTCTACTATATAATTTTCTATTCCTAATCCAGAAACAACTATAAGTGAATTATTAGGTATACCTTCCTCGGTAAGTGCAATATTATTTCTTTTTCCGCATCCACTAAGAGGAAATTCATTTCTCTTATTAAAGACAAATTGTGAAGTAATTTCTTTTCCGAATATTTTTAAGCATCTTTTATAAATACTCATAATTAATTTATTAGTATCTTTGATTTTAGCATCAGGCATAGCAACAAAATGAATTACATATTTATCTTCTATTTTTATAACTTCACAAGATAAAATATTTTTTGTATCTTTTAAAACAGTATCCGCTATTTGAAATGGTTGTATCTTATCTTCAGAATTAATTCTACCTTTCATATGAATTTCACCATATCCATCTTTATAACCATATACACAGCAGTCTCCCCATACTTTACCTAAACTATCTTTAATAAAGAATTTATCGGTAGCTTCAGGATTATTTTTATAATAAAGCATAGTACAAGGTGAATTAGCTACTACTCTACCTATTTCTCCTGGTTCACAAGAGTTACCAAATTTATCAAGAACATCAACATGGACCATATTATATGTTCTAAGCCCTTTATCTTCTTTCTTTAATAAATAATTTAATTTTTTTCTTTGCCATTCTTTAAATAATACAAAGAATAAACCACCATGTTCACAGTCTCCTCCAGCCATTGACATCACAACCGGAGATAATGGTGAATGAGTAAATTTACTACCAGCATTTACTTTTCTTAAAAATTTATTACAAAACTTTTCTTCACCAATAGAATTTGGTTCTCCTACTATCATTGGTACTAGTAAAAATGGCATCTTAACATTTTTAAACTTCTTATTATTTAAAATATCATTAGCACACCTTACAAAGAAACTTCTAGTAGCGGTAACAAAACTTGGTTTATTTATAAGTAGACTATATACAAAATGATCAGGAGTATATATAGGTTCTACTGCAATTTCTGATCCTTGCATTAATGGATCAGTAATACATGACATAATATTAGTATTAGAATGTGTTGGAATATGGGCAAGCATTCTAAGATTTTTCATTGATGGAACTTTAGATATTTTAGGGTCATGATAAATACCCATTACAATATAACTTTTAACATCATGAACTATTGCTTTAGGTCTACTAGAATTAGTAGAACCACTTGAATAAGTAATTGTAAATTCATCATCTAAATTAACTTTTTCAATATAGTTACCTTTATATTCTTTTCCAAGATTTAAAAATTCAGAACTAAACATAAATCTACTACTATTATCTTTAATTTCATTTCTTCTATCTTTAAAATCATACCATTTCTTTTCTAATTTTATATATGGATTTTTACCATTAAGTAAAGATTCTGTTAAAGATATTAATACTACCTTTTTATTCTTAGATTTTTTAACAGAATCATCTATAACACTATATTTGTCATCAGTAGCAAACAAAATATCACTATTACATCCATTTATTATTTCAGTAATATAATCTTTATCAAAACCTTCACCAAATATATTAGCTTTAGCCCCTATTAAACTAATACCTCCAAGTAAATAAATAAATTCAGGAGTATTAGCCATACATATAGGTATTTCATCTCCCTTTTTAATACCATAAGCCTTAAGAGCTTTAGCATATTTAATAACATTATATTTTAATGTTAAATAATTTATTTTAGTTCCTTTATAAAATAATGCTGTTCTATATAATTCCTTATCTCTTCTTTTAAATATTTCTTCAAATAAAGAATTATTATGTTTTTCTTCTATTTCTTTTAATAATTCTTCTGTAGTCATTTCTTTCATGCAAAAAACCCTCTTTCCTTTTAAATTTTTTTCTCATAAAGATGATATTATTTTACCACAAATTCTTTCTTTTTACAAGAAAAAAAGAATAACACTAGTTATCCTTAATTATTATTCTTCAGTTTTTTTAGAAGCTTTTGCTTTTTTAGGAGCTTTTTCTTCAGTTACTTTAGTTTCTACTACTTTTTTAGAAGTATCTGCTCCTTTATAAAATCCACATTTTGGACATGCTCTGTGAGGTCTAATTTTAGCACCACAGTTAGTACATTCTACTAGTCCGTTAGCGGTAATTTTATAATGAGTTCTTCTCATATCTCTTCTAGTTTTACTTACTTTTCTAAATGGAACTGCCATCTTCTTCACTCCTTCCCTATAATAGATCTTTTAAACTACTTAGTGGATTATTCTCTAATTTAACATCATCTTCACTAATTAGTCTCCAACCATCACCCTCAAGTGTTAAATCTTTATTTTTATCATTAACACACTTAAGAGGAATTTCCACAAGAATATTTTGCCATAAATCTTCCGTAATATCAATAGTTTTTTGAAAATTTATTCTTGTTTCATCTATTTTTTCATCAATACTACTAGTAAAATTATATTCATAGTCCTCTAATGTTATATCATCAGGTAATATCATTGTACCACTAAGAGTACCAGATAATTCATAAGTATCATCTATTAACCTATCTAGATATCCATTAAAATGGACATTATTTAATCTTCTAATTGTACTAGTTTTTAATAGTTCGTCATTAATAACAACATCATTATCAATAATAATCTTTTTATTATTAACAACAAGATTAAATAATTCAATTACCATAAAATTTCACCTGCCTAATAATTATATAATATTTTTTACAAAATATCAACCTTTTTCTTGATTTTTCCTTTTTTTATAACGATATTATCTATACTCATGGGATAAACAAAGTTAAAATATCTAAATATTCCTGATGTTTTAGATAGTTTAGTAATACCTCCACTTATAATTAAATGTGTATTATTTATATCTTTTACTCCTCTAGTATTATCTGCAAATAATCTATTATCCGGAGACATTAGTCCTCTATTTCCTTTAATAATTTTATCAAGATAATATGGCATCATTCCATTATGCATATGACCGCAAAAGATAAAATTAAAATTTTCAAGTTCATTACTAACATCTTTATTACTTATGTTAATAGGAGAATGACAAAGTACAATCTTTATTTTATTACTATCAATACTATTAAATAATATTTTATCTTCTTTAATTCTATCTAATAATAATTCTCTAGATTCATGTTTATTCTTATAGTAATAATCATAATCTTGTTCTAATAAATATACTATAATTTTATCATCTTCATAATAATTATTATATCTAGATAAATATATTCCATCTATTTTTGATACTTCTAACCAAAATTCATTATTATCGTCTTTTGCCTTTTTATGTTTATTTCTAATGGCTAAATCATGATTACCTAAAGTTATAAATACTTTACTTTTTTTACTTACCTTTTCTAAGAATTTTATTAATTTATCTCTTTTATCTATATTATTTACTACATCAGTACTATCTAATAGATCTCCTGCTATAAAGATATACTCACTATTTTTTAATTTGTTATATATTAAGTCTAGCTTTTTATCATTAAATTTATCTGAATAATGTAAGTCTCCAAATAACATCATATTTATATCTTCATTACCCATATTATAATAGTGTTTCTTTATATCTATCATTTTACCCCTCTAAAAGAAAGATAGTAATTATTCATCACTATCATTATTTACTTCTTTCTTTATTAATACTTCTCTTGGTTTAGAACCGTTTTGTGGACCAATAATACCTCTTTCTTCTAGTAAATCTACTATTCTAGCAGCTCTATTATATCCAATACGATATTTTCTTTGAATAAGAGAAGCGGATATTTTACCAAATTCCATAGCAAAATCTACAATATCATTATATAGTGGATCATCATATTCTTCTTTTGATTCATAACCATCATCATACTTAGTATTATCACCATTCTCACTACCACTCTTATCTTCCGTAAGTGAGTGATCATAATTAGCTTTTTGCTGTGATATTGTATAATCTACTATTTTTTGAAGTTCTTCATCACTTACAAAAGCACCTTGTATTCTAATAGGAACATTCTCACCCATTGGTTTAAATAACATATCACCTTTACCAAGTAGTTTTTCTGCTCCAGTTTGGTCTAATATTGTTCTAGAATCTATTGATGATGATACAGCAAATGATATTCTAGATGGAATATTAGCCTTAACAACACCAGTAATAACATCAGTAGAAGGTCTTTGTGTTGCTACGATTAAGTGAATACCAGCTGCTCTAGCCATTTGCGTAATTCTCATAATTGAATCTTCAACATCTTTAGCGGCTACTAACATAAGATCTGCTAACTCATCAATAATAAATACTATATATGGCATCTTAACATAATCTGTATTAGTTTCACACATTTTATTATATGCTGTAATGTTTTTACACTTAGTATCTTCAAATACTTGGTATCTTCTTTCCATTTCTACAACAATATTTTTTAAAGCAATAGAAGCTTTCTTAGGATCAGTAACAACCGGTGTAAGTAAGTGTGGAACTCCATTATACATTGATAATTCAACCTTTTTAGGGTCAACCATTACTAATTTTACTTCATCTGGTCTAGCTCTCATAAGAATAGAAGCTATAACGCAGTTAATACATACTGATTTACCACTACCAGTAGCACCTGCTATTAAAAGGTGTGGTGTAGCATTAATTTCAGCCCATTTAACTGTACCCATGATATCTTTTCCAAGTCCAACCGCAAGAATAGTCTTATCACTAGGAGCAGGTAATTTAGATAATATTTCCCTAAATGAAACAGCAGAGTTTACTTTATTAGGAAGTTCTATACCAATAGTACTTTTTCCTGGAATAGGAGCCTGTATTCTAACGTCTTTAGCGGCTAAATTAAGAGCTATTTCTTTCTGAATAGAAAGAAGTTTATTAACTTTAGTACCAGCTTTTAATTCAAGTTCATATTGTGTAACTGATGGTCCAATATGACATTCTTTAATCTTACCTGGAATATCAAAATCTGCTAATACTTTTTCTAAAGTTGCAATATTTTGTTTAACTGCTTCAATATTTTCTTTATCATTACCAGCTTTAGCTACTTTAAGTAAACTAAGAGGTGGAAGTTTATAATTTAAATTAATTTCCGGTTTTTCCATTACATTATTACCTTCATTACTACTAGTCATTTCAGTAGCGGATTTTATTGGAATATCTGGTTCACTAACTACTTCTTTATCACTAACTTTATCTATGTCTTTAGAGGACAATATAATTCTTTTATCTTCTTCTTCACTATGTTCTTTTTCTTTCTTTTCATGTTTAATCTTAGGTACTTTAATTTTCTTAATTAAATCTATAATACTAGTATTAAATAATAATATTGTACCAATAACTATTAAAGTAATAACTACTATCTTAGTACCATCTCTAAATAAACTATAGAATAAATAAGTAAATAAAGCTCCTATCATACCTCCACCACTATTAGAGATATAATAACTAAAGCTATCTACTAATCCTTTATTTGAAGAAGCATCAAATGCTTTTAATAAATTATCAAAAGTATCTGTAATAATTTTTACTCCTTCTTGACTATTTAATGTTATATATTTTACATGTAATAATACTAAGAATGAAATAACTATTATATAAAAACCTATCCATCTTAAACTACTAAAATTAGGCATCTTTCTTTTTAATATTAGATATCCTCCAAGTAATAATAAACTCATTAATAAAAATATATAAATATTTCCTACTAAAAAGATAGCAAATGCTCTAATAAAATTACCCGCAGGTCCATATGCTCCAATACCTATAATTGAAGCTAATATTAATATAATACCTATTACTTCATTACTATATTCAAATTTCTTCTTTTCATCATCTTTTTTCTTTTTTTTCTTAGCCATCTTATCAATCCTTTACTCGTATTAATTATAACATTTCTAGATATAAAAGTAAATGTTTTATAGTTATTTTTATTTTTTATTATTGCCATTAAAGCCTATATATAATAGTCTTTAATGGTTATGAATAGCCTGTAGTCTATTCATAACAAACTATCATATTTGGGGTGAAGTACTTTCTAACTATTAGGTTACATAATATTTTTTCACAAAAAGGTAGACAACATCTAATATTTGTAGTATAATTAGTTAACAAGGGAAATACTATTAATAGTAGAGTATTTCTCTACTGCGAGTCTGCCATATGTATAAGATGGTTAGGACTCGACCCGTGTTGGGGCTGAGCCCCGCTTAAAAGAGCAACCTTAGGGTTGCTTTTTTAATTATATATTTACATAAATCTTTTTTTATTTACTTCTTTCATTATTTTCTTCATTTCCTCTAATTCAAAAAAGTATTTTTCTGATTTATTAAAGTTTAATTTATTTTGATATTTATAATTATATTTATCAATAACAGTAAGCATATCTGAAACTTGAAATAACTTTTTTTCAGCATGGTCAAAGTTTGATTTTCTTACGACGTTTGAATATTTTGAAAAAATAATATCAATTATACTTGATAATGTTTCTTGACCATCATCATAATAAATAACTATTTCATCAAATGAACTAAAGTATTTTTCATTTTTGTATAAGAAAATTTCAAGTTCATCTAATATTTTCTTATTTAGTTGACTTCTAGTATTTAAATACTTTTTATTAATTAAAACAGTTTTTATTTTAATTTTAATACGCTTAAAAAATAAAAATAATGTCCAAAATATTTCTTTTCTTTTTTCTAAATGAAAATTAGTATAATCTCCCCTTTTTGCAATCAAAAGTGCTGAATGAATCATTCTATTATAGCCTATATTATTTAATTTTTTATTTAAATAATCTATTTCTTTTTTTATCGAATTAGAACTTTCATGAAAGGTTAAAGAAACTATATATAATTCTGAACTTCCTCTACCAAAGCCAAAATCACCACTTTCATCAATAAATATATTTAATCTTTTCAAATATTACAACCTTCTTTCTGCTGAAAAATTTAACTCTTTTGAATTTTGTAGTAATATTTACTATAAAACAAATATTAAAAAGTGTCAATGATTTTTTTTAATTACATTGTAAAAAAAGAAAACTATTTATTATAGTCTTCTTTAGTCTTCTCTACAATTTCTTTTAAATATTTACTAGTATAAGTACAACCACTAATAGTATCTAGATTATCTAGATTATTTTGATTATTAATAATTTTATTTAAATAATCATTACTATATATCATATTAGTATAAGTTTCATGACTACTAATTACTTCAATATTAGAAATATTATTATTAGTAAAGATAATCTTTAATTTTATACTACCTTTACCAGCATATCCCATACCTTTAACTTCATATGTAGTAGTAGTCCCATCCTTAACCTTAGATAATATTTCATAAGTATCATCTAATGGCTTAGTAATAATATTCTTACCTATTACAAAAGAAGATATAATACATAAAAGAATAATACCAATTAATATAATATTACTTATATTATTTTTATCATATAATTTAACACTTAATTTATTAATAAATATAGTAATAATATTAACTATAAGTATTGATATAAGTACTCCTTCTGGTAAAGGTGTTAAATATCTAATACCCATAGTAATAATACCCATAAGTATACCACTTATTACTTGTCCTCTTCTTGTAATAGGAGTAGTTACTGGATCAGTAGCCATAAATACTGCTCCAAAAAGTAAGCCGCCACTAAGTATATTAAATAGAATAAACCATATACCTATACCCTTAGTTAAACAAATAATAATACTAATAATAGTTACACTACCAATATAACTAGTAGGTATTCTCCATTTAATTATTTTTTTATAAGTCAAATATATAAAAGCAATAATACAAAGTAAACTACAAGTCTCTCCAATAGCACCAGGTATATTACCAAATAAAAAGTTAAATAAACTACCATATGGTTTAACTAAATTATCATAAGTAACTAAGTATCCACTAGCGGTCATATTAGTAAGAGGAGTAGCACTACTTACTACATCTACTTCATAAGGATTAAGATAACCACCTGTTAAAGAAGAGAAAATAATAGTAATAAATAAACTACCTACTAAAGCAGGATTTAATTTATTTTTACCTAAACCTCCCATTAATACTTTAGATAAACTAGCTATAATACTACCTATTATTACTAACCATATAGGAGTATTAATAGGAATAACAAGAGATAAAAATACACCAGGTATAATAGCATAACTTTCACTAAATAACTTATAAAAACTTCTTTTATCCTTCTTAATATAATAATATAAATATTCAGTAACAATACAAAATAAACTAGCTACTGAAGCAAATATAAGTGGTTTAAATACCAAATATAAATTACCATAACCTTTAATAATTGGATAAATACCATTCTTATATGTAGAAAATATAATAAATGGAATTAAAACAACTAATATAGTATACATCATATTAGAAGTACTATTACTACTCTTTAGAAAGTTACCACTTCTTACTTTAAATTCTTTCATTTATGATTCACCTTCTCTTTAGCAATATTAACAAATTCTCTAACTTCTATTTTAGAAGGACAAATATAACTACATAATGAACATCCTATACATTTGTTACATTTAAGTTTCTTTAAATTATTTATATTATCAATATTTTCCATAATAAGTACTGGCATAATATTAGCAGGACATACCATCGTACATTTACCACATTTAATACAAGGTAAATTCTTTTCAAAATGATCTTCCATCACAATAATAGAAGTAACATCTTTAGTAATAACAACATCATCACAAGGCATACTCTTACCCATCATTGGTCCCCCAACAATAAAGAGAGGATTCTTTATATTTTTATATCCATCTAAATTACTAATAATATCACTAGCTAAAGCTCCTATTTTAACTTTAACATTTTTCTTTTTCTTAATACCAGGACCAGTTATAGTAATAACTCTCTCAGTAAGAGGTCTATTATATTTAAACATTTCAAATATAGCATATATAGTAGAAACATTATTAACAATAATACCTTTTTCACTAGGATATTTATCATATTCTATACCAAGAGTATTTCTAACTACTAGTCTTTCCCAACCATTAGGAAAAGCATCCTCTACTAATCTTAAACTAATATTAGGATAAGTCTTAATATATTTATTAAACATTCTAATTGATTTAATATCATTACTTTTAACAGCTATAATAGCTCTAGGTATCTTTACTATTTCTAATATATTATCAATAGCCTCTAATATAGAATCAGCATAATTAGCCATAACTGCTTTATCACAAGAAACAAATGGTTCACATTCTACACCATTAACAATTAAACATCTAATATTATCCATACTATACTTTAAAAAAGTAGGATAATCAGCTCCTCCAAGTCCAGATATACCATTATCTCTTAAATCATTAATAAATAATTCTTTAGTATAACTATTAATAACTTTACTTTTTAATTTACTCTTTTCATATTTTTCTTTAAAATCATTTTCAATAACAACACATTTAATTCTTTTACCATTACTAATTAATTTATTAGTACCACATACAGCATATCCAGATACCGAACTATGTACAGGAAAATTATTATCCTTATTGATAGCAACAATCATTCCTTTATATACATAATCTCCTTCTTTAACTAAATACTTATATGTAGTACCATTCTTATTTTCAAGTGGTACATAAACAAACTCAGGTTTAATATACATCTCTATATTATAATCAATCTTATTACTACTATCAATTCTAACTGGTTTATTCATATCTATTCTCCTCTATGATAATAATATATCATAAAATTATAAAAAAATAAATATATTTATCACCTTTCATGAAAATCCAAGGTATTTTCATGTCATTACTAGCCTGTAGTCTAGTAATGAATAATTATTAGATATTATATTCGATGGTGAAGTACTTTCTAACTAAGAATATACCAATTAAAAAGAAGATAAACTAGTATCTTCTTTAACCATTTAATGTAGCATTCTTACCAGTAGCATATAAGTTAAATGATAATGTCTTATTCTGCATAGTATTTGGATTAGTAAAGTCTTTACCATTAAACCATAAATATAAAGTATATTTATCAGTAGTAGTATTAACATTTCTATCAGTAAATAATGTTAAAGTAGTTACTCCACTACTAGCATAAGTAATGCCACTAGCATTACTGCTTGCATTATAAGCTTTAAAATTACCTTTCTTTACTAAAGTAGTATCGTTATAATATAATTCATATACAAATGATTCTTCTTTTAATTCATTAGGCATAGTAGTTAAATCCATATATAAACTCATAGTACTACCTGCTTCACTTGCTATAACTGTTATATCTTTCTTAATTCCTTCTTCTTTACTATCTACTGGTGTTAAAGTACCAGTAACATTACTTCCACCTACAAAAGTAACAGTATTACCAGATATCTTAACACTAACATTAATATTAGAAGTACTATTCCATCTATAATAAGCATAAGTACCACCAATCATCACTATAATTAATCCTATTATTCCTATTATTAATCCTTTATTATTTTCCATATAAAACTCCTTTCACGATAAAAAGACTATGAAAAATCACTAATACTTCTATTAGTTATTTCATAGTCTTTATTTATATTATTATTTATTATACTTAAATTAGATTTGTAACTCCTCTTAATTAACTTGTAGTTAACGATATTTAATACTTTCATAAGAAGGCTCTCCTCTCTTTATCTTACATATAAATAGTAACATAAATTAAATATTTTTACAATATAATTATCTAAAAAATGATAAATATATAATAAATCCAAAATATATAAGAGATAATACAATACCATTTATTTTATTATTATTATTAGATTTATCAGGTACTCCAACTGCCATAGCAATTAATATACCACCTACTAAACCACCAATATGAGCAGCATTATCAATACCAGAACTAGTAAATCCAATAATTAAATTAAGTACAATTACTGGTATTATTGTTCTAGTTAAAGTAGCACCAAGATATGTTCTATAATAATATCCAAAATATAAAAGTGCACCAAGTAAACCAAATATAGCACCAGATGCTCCAGCACATATTGTATTATGATTAAATGCTAAAGATAATATACTACCTGCTATACCACTAAGTAAATATATTATTAAATATTTAACTTTACCAAATACATTTTCTACTTCTTTACCAATTATATATAATGAATACATATTACATAATAAATGTAATATTCCTATATGTAAAAACATCGAAGTAAATAATCTATAATAATCACCATTCTTAGTAAGAGTATCAACATTAGCTCCAAATACTAATAAAGTATAATTATCAGTAGAACCATTACCTAATACATACATTAATATAAATACTAATATACATATAAATATTAAACTATATGTAACAATAGGTTTCTTAAAAGAAAATATTTTCTCAGCAATTTTACTTTTACTTTCATTTTTTTGATTAATATTATCAGTTACTTTAATAAAATATTCAAGCCCATTCTCATCTACTTTAGTCTTTTCTACTATATTAGGAAAAACATTAGTAAGCTTAGGATTATTAATATCTTCTTCTTTATTTATATAAATATCATCATTACTAAGTATCTTATCATCTTCTAAATCAGTATATATACTAAGTACTTTAACTTTAAAAGATAAAGTTTTCTTTTTAACTTGTTTCACTATTCTACTAAGTTTAAATTTATCAAAATCTAATTGTTCCTTATTATGAATATGATGAGATACTATTCTAACTATCTTATAATCTTCATTTAAATTTTCTAACCATATTTCATCATTTAATCCATGTATAATCATTGGATTATAATTCTTTTCAGTAATAAAATAGTTAATTAAACTCATAACTACTAAATCATCACTTTTAAACACAATATCTTCCATAATTACCTCCACAGTATATATTATACTAAATATTTATAAATAAATAAAGTATTTTTCACCTATATACCATTTTTCTATATAATATATTAGAGAGGAGATTATATATATGTATAATAGAAAAATGGTATATCCTTATCAAGATAATCGTTTTGCTGGTGGATTTGCGGCTCCATTTATATTAGGAGGTATAACTGGAGGATTATTAGCTCCTGCCTTTTATCCTAGACCATACCCATATCCTGTATATTATGGACCAAGACCACCATATGGACCATATCCTTACTACTAAAACACCAAAAAGGGTGTTTTTTTACTTAAATATATGATAAAATAAGATTATGAAGAAATTTAATATGATTGATGAAAGTTTTATTTGCGAAAATTGTGGTAAAAAAGTAACTAAATTAGGTTATACTGCTCGTGATCACTGCCCATATTGTTTATATTCTAAACACTTAGATATAAATCCTGGTGACAGAGAATGTACTTGTCATGGATTAATGAAACCAATTGGTATTGAAAAATATAAAAACAGTTATAAAATAATTTATAACTGTACAAAATGTCATCAAAAACATAAAAATATTATGGCAACTGATGATGATTTCAATATAATAATAAAACTATCTAACGAAGTAAATCACTAATCATTGGTAATAAGAATATAAATACCAACAAAATAACCACAATTAAAAAAGCAATTTTAAACTCAGGCCCTATCTTAATAGATACGGTCTTTTTCTTTGGTTTATTATTATCAACATAAGTTCTATTAACATTACCACTAGTAGCAACATAATTATTATTAACATTATTATTAACAAAATTATTAGCGGTATTACTATTATTTTGTATATTATTATTTGTATTAGAATATTGTATATTATTATTAGTACTAGTATTTGAAACCTGAACATTATTATTTATTTTAGAAACATCATTATTACTAATAGTATTCAAATTAACCTGATTATTATTAGAAGTACTATTCATATTTTGAATATTCATATTCATAGTATCATTAATATTAACACTTGGATTACTAATAACCGTATTCAAATTTCCTTGTGCTGCTCTATAACTACCACCATTAGGTGAATCTTGATTATTCATAAAATCACTCTCCATTTAGATAAAAAATTTAGGAAAATCCTAAATTTTATAATTTCCAATTACCATTTTGCATTTGAATATTTTGATTACTATTAACTTGATTACCATAAGGTATGTTATTAGTAGTATTCATTTGATTAGACATTCCAGGATTTATACTAGAATTAGGATTAAACTCAGGTACATTAGGAATATTAGTATTAACTGTATTAGGAATATCATTTTGAACATTAACTTGATTATTCATAGTAGGCATAACCTGAGGTTGAACATTAATATTAGGATTAACACTAGGAGTTGGAACTTCCATATTAGGAACAACATTATTTGGTTGTATATTATCTATTGGTACATTACCAACCATCATATTACCAGTAGGAATATTATTTACAGAACTAACATTTTGCATAACCGGTTGTACTTCACTCTGTATATTAGGAACTTGATTTTGAACTGGTATATTATTAACATCAAAATTATTAACAGGCTCCTGATTATATGAAGGAATATTACCAACATTTTGATTAGGTATACCATCTACAAAGTTAGGAATAACATTTCCTACATTTATATTATTATCGGGAATATTAACTTCAGGTATAGGATTAACACTAGCAACAGTAGGTTCTACTACTGGAGTAGGAATACTTTGAACATTATTATTCATATTATTATTCATAATAGGAGTACTCTCTACAGGTCTAGGTTCAAAATTATTTGTTTGTTCCATAGAAGGATTAAAGAATCCATTATTAACACTATTCATATCATTAACATTATTTATATTATTCATATTATTTGAAGCATTAACATTAAAACTATTATTCATACCCATAGAATTAATATCATTAATATTTCCCATCATATTCATATTATTCATATTCATTCCATTATCAATATGTTCATTATTATTATTATTATTATTAACACTATCTCTAAGTTTCTTTTTCTTTTTAGTATCTACTAAAAAGCCAACAACAGTAATAAGTAATATTACAATAACAACCACAAACCACACCCAATATTCAAGTAAAAAATCAACTACTATTTCCATTATTTATTTCCTCCCTATTTACTCTATACATAGAATAACATAATTTACTCTAAAAATCAATAATTTTAAAATTTTTCTGTAACATTTTTATCAATAAAACTAAGACTCTTCATTGATAAATCCAAAGATTCCTTATATTTTCCTCTTTTAAATAACTCCTCTGCCTTAGTAAGAGCTATATCTATTTCCTCATAACTACTTCTATAACGATTACCATAAATTATAATTTTTTCAGACATACTAGCAATCTTAATCATATCATTAGTCTTATTATATATTTTAAAAACCAAATCTCTAGCAGTATCTACCCTTATATTAAGTATCTTAATAACAATTGGTTTCCTATCTAATTCCTTAATAATTTCTCTAATAGCATCTTGTGCCTCAGTAAGTTCAATATAATAACTACTAGGTATTACTGGTATTTTATAATCTTTTAGTCTATATTTAGCTTTCTTAAGTAAGTTTTCAATCGTAGCAAGCTGTTCTCTTGCTCTTGTTTCATCATCTTTCATACTAGTAATTGATCTAAGTTGAAAATCCAAATCATCTTGTAATCTAGATAACTTAAGTGATAAACCATTTAATTCATCTACTAATTTAGAATAAGCAAATGTTTTCATTTTACCCTGATCAACTAATATTTTATAATCTTGATTAATTTTTTCTAAATTCTTATTAAGAATACTAAATTTATTAATATCTTCATCAGATAAATTATAATTATATTTAATATCATCTATCTGAAGATAAATATCCCTAACAACTTTATTAATATTATCTATCTTATAACTAAAATCTTTAATATTTTGTCTAAATAAATCCTTACATTCTTTTTCTTTATCAAAATCATTATATAATTCATTAAAATATTCAATAAAAGTTTTTAATTCTATTATAGATTCTCCTAATTCTAATTTCTTTAAATTTTCCATAATATTATCTATCTTATTTTTTATTTCTTTAATATTATATTCAACATTTAAATAATCAAGTGGATAACCATCTCTTTTCATACGATAATAGTAGGTTATAGCTTCATCAATTTTATTTGGTACTAATACAGTAGCCATTAATACTATTGTAGGAATATCTTCAAGTAATTTACCTAATTTAGTTATTTTATCATCAAGTAAATTTATTTTCTTCTCTACTGATACATAATCATTATTATCCATAGCTTTCTCAAACTTAGCAAATAAATCATCAATATTATCTATTTCTTTTTCTAAATAATCCGCTATTACACCATATTCTTTTTTTGATCTTTCAAATTTATTTTGATCTTCACGATATACTATTTTTAATTTAGTAATAAGAGCTCTATTTCTTTCTTCTGAATTAGTAATTAATTTAACTTCTTCAAGTAAATGATCTGTTTTCTTTTTTAAAGAATTTATTTCTATTTCAATATTTGTAATCTTTTTAACTGCTTGTTTATAATCTTTTCTATCAATCAAAAAATCAGCTTCTGATATTAAATCAGTAAGTTCAGGTATCTTTTCATCTCTAATTGTAGTAAAAGTATTATCCCAATCATCTAATTTATTTTTTAAATTATCTGTTTTTATAAGTTCTTTAACTTTAGTTATTTCACTAAGTACAGGTACTCCTATTAAATTATTTTTTCTTATATCTAGTTCTTCTATTTCCTTTTTATACTTCTTATTCTGATTTCTTTTTATAATAACAATCGTAACTATAATAAGTATTACAGCCAATATAAAGGCAGATATTGTAATTAAAAGAACACTATCCATTAATATCACCTTTCCTACTCATAATATATTCTACCACATTTTTTTATATTTTAAAATTGTTTTTGTAATAAAAATATTTTTTTTTAAAAAGTGTATATAAAAATCAAATATAAATATTGATATTTTTATAACTTTTTAGTATAATGTATACAAGAAGAGAAATTTATCCATAATAAAAATAGGTAACACCTAGTTCCAAAAGGTGTTCTCTCCATAAGTAGATTACGAAGCACCCCTGTGGTGCTTCTTTTGTCTATCTTCTACGCATCATATTATCTATATAGATAACAGTGATAAGAGCTATAAGGGCCCATGACAAAAACAAGATAAACCTAAGCTTATCTTGTCCATTCAAATTCAAAATCAAATATTTTAACAGTATCCCCATCCTGAATACCCATTTTTTCTAGTTCTTCATCAATCCCCATTCTTCTAAGTTTATTAGAAAATCTCTCATATGCTTCTTCAGTATTAAAGTTAGTCATTCTAAATAGCTTTTCAACAGCATCACCTTTAATAACATAAACATCTTTATCTTTATCAATAGTAAAAGGTTTTTCTTTCTTAAATTTATATAAAACATGACTCTCTACTACTTCATCATCATATAAATTAGTATCTTCAATTGATTTAGTAAGTTCAGATAATTTATTAATAACTTCATCTAAACCTTCATTAATTAAAGCAGTAACTTCAAAGATATTTTTATTTTTAATCTTCTTTTTAAATTCTTCTAAATTCTCTTTAGCCTTATCTCCATCCATCTTATTAGCTATAATAATCTCTTCTTTAGTTAAAAGTTTAGGACTAAAAGATTCTAATTCTTTTCTAATAGCAACATAATCATCATAAGGATCTCTACCTTCAGTACCAGCCATATCTATAACATGAGCAATTATCTTAGTTCTCTCAACATGTTTTAAAAATTTATGTCCTAAACCTACTCCTTCACTAGCTCCTTCAATTAAACCAGGAAGATCCGCTACTACGAAAGTATTATCTTTAGTCTTAACTACCCCTAGATTAGGAGATAAAGTAGTAAAATGATAGTCTGCTATTTTAGGATTAGCATTAGATATCATAGAAAGAATAGTACTCTTACCAACCGAAGGCATACCAACTAGTCCAACATCTGCAATCATACGAAGCTCAACTTTAATATTTCTAACTTCACCAGGTTCTCCATTCTCAGCATATGATGGACAAGGATTATTTCGAGAAGATAAACTTACATTACCTCTACCTCCTCTACCACCATAAGCAATCGTAGCCATTTCACCATTTCTAGTAAGATCCGCTATTACAACACCAGTATCAGCATCTTTAACTGTAGTCCCAACCGGTACTTTTACTATTAAATCTTCACTATTACTACCATATTTATTTTTACCTTCACCATTTTCCCCATTATTTCCTTTAATTTTCTTCTGATATCTTAAATCTATTAATGTTTTTAATCCTTCATCAGCTTTAAAGATAATATCTGCTCCTTTACCACCATTACCACCAAATGGTCCTCCCATTGGTACACAAGCTTCTCTTCTATAAGCCATACAACCATTACCACCATTACCAGCTTGAACATTAATTAATACCTCATCTACAAACATATTATCATCTTCCTTCATACTTAACTTTGAATATTACTACAAGTACTAATATAATTATTAAAGCTATATAAATACCACTTACCCATAATATTCTAAAATAATTTATTTTCTTTTTTTCTTTTTTCATTTTTTACCTCTTTTATCTTTATTATTATTTTATCAAATAATTCACTTAAAAAATCAATTATATAAGTATCAACAAAGGCAAGTAACAAAATAAAAACAATACTTACTATACCAAATTTTGAAACTAAAAACAAGTCAGGAAGCAAAATTAATAGTTCAAAAAAGGAAATTGTACAAAATATTAGTAATATTTTACGCCATAAATTAAGTGGTTTACATATTGTATATAAAAGTCTTAACGTAATAAAACCAGTTAACGTTACTACTACTAAACGATAATTCTCAAAGTTTTTATTAAATATTGTACAAAACATTATTATAATAAAAATATTTAACACAACAGTTATTCCATTAGGCACAGCATTTCTAAATACTTTAGCAATAAAATCTTTATCTACTTTATTATAATTAGGTTCTAAAGCTAAAAAGAATGACGGTATACCTACACATACTGAACTAATTAAGGATAATTGAATTGGATAAAAAGGATATTCATGAGATAATCCAATTGATAAAAGACATAACAAAAATGAATATGTTGTCTTAATTAAATACATTGAAGCTACTCTCTCAATATTATTTACTACCCTTCTACCTTCATTAACAATACTAGGAAGTACACTAAAGTCATCAGTTTTTAAAACAACATCAGCAACACTTCTAGCAGCACTAACTCCACTACCAAGAGCAATACCACAATCAGCCTCTTTTAAAGCAAGAATATCATTAACACCATCTCCTATCATACCAACAGTATTATTTTCTTTCAAAGCCTTAATAACCATTTGTTTCTGCATAGGAGTCATTCTACCAAAGATTGTTTTCTCTTTTACTACTTCTACTAACTCATTATAATCTTTAGGTAAATCTTTTCCTTCGATATATCTATCATAACCTTCAAAATCCAATTGTCTTAATATATTAGATACAGTACTAGGATTATCTCCAGATATTATTTTAATTTCTACTTGTTGTTCTTTAAAATAACGTAAAGTATCTCCAGCATTACTTCTAATATTATCTTTTATTACAATAAAACCAATTACTTCTAATTTATTCTTTTCTTTAGCTAAAGTAATTATTCTATAACCTTTCTTTACATACTTATCTAATTCCGGATAATCACTAATACCATTATCAGTAATATATTCTAAGGCCCCTAAATAATATTTAACTCCCTCAATTATAGTAATACTACACTTTTTAGCAGAACTAAATGGTATTCTATCTTCTACTTTTAAATCATCTTTAACACCATATTTATTCTTTAAAGCCTTATCAGTAGAATTATTAGCATCATTAGTATTAATATTAGCAATAATATCTTCAATATTATCTTTATCATTTAATTTAATTAATTCTACTACTTCCATAGTACCATCAGTAATAGTACCAGTCTTATCTAAACATAATACATCAACACATGATAATATCTCTATACCATGTAACTTCTCTATAATAACATTCTTTTTAGCCATCTTAACAACACCTGCCGTTAAAGCAATTGAAGTAAGAAGTACTAATCCCTCTGGTATCATACCAATAATACCCGCTACTGTAGATAAAATAGCTTCATTATAAGATTGTCCACTATAAAAATATTGACTAACAAATAATAGTATTCCCACTGGTACTATTAAAAAAGTAATTATCTTTAATATCTTATTAATAGTATTTTGTAAATATGAAGAATTATCTTTAATAGAAGTAGCCTCTTTAATCAAGTTATTAGCATAATTATTCTTACCAACACTAATTACTTTAGCATAAGCACTACCACTAGTAATTATTGAACCAGACATAATTTTATCATCTTTTCTCTTAATAATAGCATCAGATTCCCCAGTAATAACAGATTCATCTACTTCTAAACTACTAGACTTCATAACAACCATATCTACTAATGCTGATTCACCACTAGTAAGATAAATAATATCATCCATAACAATCTTTTCTTTAGGTATCTCTATCTTTTTACCTTCTCTTACTACTGTTACAGTATCTTGATCTGTTACCTTTAATTTTTCTAATATTTTCTTTGACTTAAACTCTTGATATATAGCAATAACCGTATTAAATATTACCGTACCAACAAACAAACAATTTTGAAGTGATCCAGTTGTTAATACTAACACTAATAAAGAAATATTTAATATATTAAACAAGGTTATAGTATTAGATAAAATTATTTGTTTAGCTGTTCTAGTATACTTAACCTTCTCTTCATTACTTAAACCATTATTCTCTCTATATTCTACTTCTTGTCTATTTAATCCTTCCATAATTCCTCCTAGTTAAAAAGGGCTTAATAATGCCCTTATTTTCTATAATAATAAACTCCACTATCCATACCAGGAAAAGCCATAACATTTCTCGGATTAAATGAATAGTTATTAAAGAAAGTAGCATGATGACCACTAGCCATTCCTAAATGTAAATGAGCTCCAAAACTTACACCAGTATTTCCAACATAACCAATAACATCATCAGTTGTTACCGTTTTACCTTGATACATACCAGAAGCAAAACTACTCATATGCATATAAACAGTAGTATAATCTACTCCATTAACATTATGATAAATATAAATAGCATTACCACCTCCAGATATCCAACCAATACGAGCAATAGTTCCTTTAGCAACAGGATATATAGGAGCACCATATATATTAGGATGCCATAAATCTATACCATGATGATAACCACCAATATTAGGTCTCTCAAAAGCATAGCCAGTATAATTATCACTAACAGTAAGATAACTAAGTGGATATCTCCATCCAAAAGATACAGGAGTTGCTAAACAAGAACTAACATCTTGATTTAACTTACAACCCATTTTTTCATAGTAGGCAATCTCTTTCTTATAATCACGAATATCTTCTTCTATCGTAGATCCTTCTTTATCATAAGATTCAGCATTTGATTTTAAAGTAATCATCTTACTATTTAACTCACTACTCTTAGCCTCAAGAGTACCCTGTTTACTAGCAAGTTCTTTCTTTTTATTTTCCAAAGTAGTAATTAACTCTTTTAATTCATCCATTAACTTAGTATTATAATCAGTAAGTTGTGATACTACCGAATACCTATATATAAAATCAGTATAAGAATCAGCCTCAAATAAATATTCTAAGTAAACATTTTCTCCATTAGATACTTGAAGAAACTTAAGTAACTCATCAGTTTCTTTACTCTTTTCTTCTATTTGCTTTTGACTACTTATAATATCATCTTCTGATTTCTTTATATCACTTTTTATCTTTGATATACTAGATATAATTGAAGCTATTTCATTATTTACAGCTTTAATCTCATTAGCATTCAACTCTTTCTTATTTTGATTATCCGAGTATTTCTTTTCCAAATCCGCTAACTCATTTTTTAACTGCCCAAGTGTTTTAGCTTCTACTTTATAACTAGGAATAAATACCATAGTCATTATTATAAATATAAATAATATTTTTTTCTTCATCTTATCACATCTTCCTAGAATAATTATATATTAAATGAATGCTTTAGTCAATAATTTAATCCTATATTAATATCTCTTTAAATAACTACCTGAAGCAAATGGTACTAAATTTCTTGGATTAAAGGAATTAGCATTAAATCTACTAACATCATTACCGGTAGCTACTCCAAAATGTAAGTGACCACCACAAGTACAATAATCATAACCACCCTTACCAGCATAAGATACAGAACACTGACTAGGATTCATAGCACCAGTAGTTAATCCACCAGTTAAACCAACAACAGTATTAGTATCAACTATATCATCAACATTAACCTTAATTTCTAATAAATGCATATAAACAGTAGTATATGGAACCCCATTAATAGTATGATAAATATAAACCATATTACCACCACACGAACCTCTTCTTACAATATAAGCAACTCTTCCTTTAGCAGCTGCATATGCATAAGTACCTTCACTTGCCCCTAAATCTATACCGCGGTGTGAAACACCACCACAACCAATACAATCAGTTCTAACTACTTGATATTCACTAGTTACCCAAGCACTAGTAAGAGGTAATTTCCAACCACTAGAGTTAGGAATAGTAACACAAGAATTAATATCTTGATTTAATTTACATCCTTTTGATTCATAATATTTAATATCTTTTTCTTTAGCATCAATATCTTCATCAATAGTAGTACCCTCTTCTTCTAATTTAGATAAATTAGCCTTCAAAGTAGCAAGTTTAGAAGCTAAGTTATTACTCTGCACTTCAAGTTCTTTTTGCTTACTAGCAAGAGTTACTTTACTATCTTCTAATTCTTTAACTAATTTCTTTAAACTTTCCATTAAATTACTATTATACTCAGTAAGTTGTGATACGACTGAATATCTGTATATAAAATCAGTATAAGAATCTGCTTCAAATAAATATTCTAAGTAAACATTTTCCCCATTAGATACTTGAAGAAACTTAAGTAGTTCATTAGTCTCTTTATCTTTCTCCTCTATCTCTTTCTCAGAACTACTAATTTTCTCAGTAGCAGCAATAATCTCTTTCTTCGTATTTTCTATTTCAATTTGTGTATTATCAATATCCACTCTTAAAGACTTAATTTGACTATCAGTTAAATTCTTATTATTCTCAGTAGCAGCCTTTTTAGCTTTTAAATCTGCTAACTCATTTTTTAAATCTTGAAGAGTCTTAGCTTCTACCTTATAACTAGGAATAAACATTATAATCATTATTAGAAATATTACTAATATTTTTTTCTTCATTTAATCACATCTTTCCTAACATAATTATATATTAAATATTTATTTAGGTCAACGATTAAAAGAGAGTTTACATTTTTTGTAAATTCTCTCTTTTCTTATAAAAAAGTTATCCTATGCTAATTACCTTTAAACCATTAGTTATCGACCACTTATAATCATCTATACCCCAAAAGCGGTCGATAACTGCCATTTTTTCATAATTTTTTATCTTTTTTAATAATATTATCACATTAAAATATCAACAAATTCAGAATTCAATTCCGAAAATGTATAAAATATTAAGATACATCTTTTACCTCTTTTCTTTTTATAAAACTAATTATAAATATTAATACTATCGATATATATAATATTATCTTAATATCATTAATAAAATAACCAATTAAACAGAAGATACTTCTAGTAAAACAAAAGATTATTTCTACTAATACTATATACCCTTTTATATTAGTGTCTTTCTTAATATTATAAATATTTTCCGCCGATACAATTTCAAACATCTTAATACCAAGACCTTCAAAAAAACCTATTACTAATATTAAATACTTACCAGTAATATTTAATTTTAATAATAATATTATACAAAACAATATATTTAAGTATTTAAAATATTTATTATCATCTATCTTTCTAACAAAGAAGTAAATAAATATACAAGAACTAACACCAATTATAGCATTAAATATACCAACATATTCAATCTTACTATTTATAAATAAATATAGATATAATGGCTGAAGAGATAAATTAATTACTTTAGCCTGCTCCAAGATAAAGAATAGTAGTTTATTCTTCTCTATTTTTTGATATTTAATTATCTTATTATTTTCTTTAATATCTAACTTAAATAAAGGTATTATTGCTACTACTGATAATACAATAACTATTATAGCAAGTACTATTAAAGATAATTTCTTAGTAACATAACTAACTATAATAGGAGCTACAATTAATCCAATATTACTAAAAATTAAAATACTTCCTATTTCTTTTTTTCTTTCTTTATCCATAGTCTTAATAGCAAAGTAATGTCTTAAACTATGATAACTATAACAACCTATTCCATATATAATACCAAATATTATTAGATTACTAATAGTCTTATCCATCGTAGACATAAAATAAAAACTTATACTAAAAATCATACTAGAAAGTATTAATATATATTTAGCATTAATATACTTAGTCAAATAAATAACTATAACACTAATAATACCTCCAACAAAATATAAAATAGTAAAAAATAATAATATTTCTTTTAAAGAATATCCCATTTTATATAATAGTACCGAAGAAAAGACTTCTACTATATTTCTTGCAATAGTAGATATCATAATAAATAAATTATATTTTTTAATATTTGACATATAATCACCATTATTATTATGTATTTTTTATATTATATGATACAATATAAAGAGGTGATTTATTATGTTTAAATATACATTAGATAATAAAAGATATCATACACTTAATTACTATCTAAAAAATAAATTTAATGATAAAGTTATAAAAATAAGTTTAAATGGTAATTTTACTTGCCCTAACATCGATGGTACTAAAGGCTATGGTGGATGTATATATTGTTCTAAAAGTGGTTCAGGTGAACATGGAGGTAATCCTAATAAAGATTTAACAACCCAATTTAATGAAGCAAGAGAAGTAATAGAAAAGAAATGGCCTAGTAACAAATATATTGCTTATTTCCAAGCTCGAACTAATACTTATGCTCCACTTAATATATTAAAAGAAAAGTATGAAGAAGTATTAAGGATAGATAACGTTATAGGTTTATTTATTGCTACTAGATGTGATGCTATAACCAAGGAAACACTAGATTACTTAGAAGAACTAAATAAAAGAACTTTCTTAGTAATAGAATTAGGCCTTCAAACTATTCATGAGAGTACTTCTAAATTAATTAATCGTGGTCATACTTTAAAAGAATTTGATGATATGGTCAAAAAATTAAGAGATAGAAATATTAATGTAGTTGTACATATAATTAATGGCCTACCTTATGAAACTGAAGAAATGATGTTAGATACAGTTAAACACTTAAATAATCTTGATATTCAAGGTATTAAAATACATATGTTAAATATATGTAAAGATACTCCTATTGAAACATTATATAATAAAGAACACTTTCATATTCTTACTAAAGAAGAATATATTGATATCGTAATCAAACAATTAGAATTATTAAGAGAAGAAATAGTTATTCATCGAATTACCTCTGACCCTGATAAAGATTCTCTAATAGAACCTACTTGGCTATTAAAAAAATTCTGTTTACTTAATGATATTGATAAAGAAATGAAAAAAAGAGATACTTACCAAGGTAAATACACCAAATAAAAGACTTCACTCGAAGTCTTTTATTCATAATATTCTACTATTTCTTCTAGAACTTTTCTTGGCCTCATCTTAGGTTCTTGATTAGAATAACCGATAACAAGTGAACTAACTAACTCCATATCATTATGCTTTGTCATATCTAAAATTTCATTTTCTACAAAATCAGTATCTCCTATCCAAAGAGTACCAAGATTTAATTCAGTACTTCTAAGACACATATTCTCTATAGCAGCTCCTACTGATAAAGCATCATATCTATCCCACTCATCATCTTTACTTTTTAATATCAATATAAGTACAGGTGCTTCTTTTATTACATTAGCAGTAAAACTAACACTATATAATCGACCATCTTTATTTTTATTCTGAGCATATTTAATCATTAAATCTGCTATCTCATTTTTCATCTCAGTACTAACTTTAACAAAATACCAAGGTTGTCTATTTTTAGCAGATGGTGCTAACCTACCAGCATTTAATATATCTAATATTTGTTCTTTACTTACTTTAATATCTTTATATTTTCTAATACTTCTTCTATCCTCTATTGCTTTTATTGTATCCATATTTATCCTCCATCTTAAAGAAATTATATTATTTTTATTTAACTTTGTCAATTGCCTAAACTAAATGATTAATAGAGAGACTTAAGATTAAGACTCTCTATTACCTATGAAGACCTAAGGCTTCATAGGATATTAAAAGAACTAGTTTTAACTAGTTCTGTATTTTAAAATAATCTTAATATATCATTAAAAGTTACATATACCATAAGAAGCATAAGTAGCATAAAGCCTATACTATTTACCATAGCCTCTGTCTTAGCAGGCACAGGTTTTCTTCTTATCTTTTCAATAATTAAGAATAATACTCTACCACCATCAAAAGCAGGGAATGGAAGTAAGTTAATAACTCCTACATTCATAGATAAGTAAGCAGTTAAATACATAATATTTTGAAATCCTTGTTTAGCCTGTGAATCCACTATCGAATAAATACCAACTGGACCAGATAAATCTTTAGCAGATACACCACCAGTAAATAATTGTTTAATAGTAGTAAGCATTAATTTATATAAACTAACAGTAGTCTCTCCTGCATAAGTAATAGAACTAACAAATCCTCTTTTAACAGTATTATCAATTCCTATACCAACAACATAACTCTTATTACCATCTTTATCCTCTATCGTATTAGGTTTTACTATTATAGTTCTCTTATTACCATCTTTATCTTTTAGTACAAAAGAAATATCATTACCTTTAGAAGAAGCAATATATAATTGTACCTCACTCCAACTAGATACCCTATTACCATCTACTGATAATATCTTATCTCCTTCTCTAATACCAGCAGTATAAGCAGGATATTCAGGACTAACCGTAGCTACAATTGGTTTAGTAGAAATACTACCATATATTAAAGCCATCACAAATAATAATACAAAAGCAAAAATAAAGTTAAAACTTGCCCCCGCTATCATAATAATAAATCTTTGCCATACTGGCTTAGTATATAGCATTCTCTTCTTATCTATTTTAGTATTATCATCAGCATCTTCTCCCGCTAATGAAACAAATCCTCCTATTGGTATTGCCCTAATACAATATTCAGTCTCTCCACCTTTCTTCTTATGATGTAATAACTTTGGTCCCATACCTATAGAGAACTCATATACATATACACCAAATAATTTAGAAAAGATAAAATGTCCAAATTCATGAACCAATACAATTCCCCCTAATATTAATATAAACCATAATATTGCCATTCATTTTCCTCCTTTACAATATATTAAGCATTATTAACATACCAAGTGATACAAATATCACACTATCAAATCTATCTAATATACCACCATGTCCTGGTATAATATTAGAATAATCTTTCTTATCAAAATATCTCTTTATAGAACTAAATACTAAGTCTCCACTTTCACTTAAAAATACTAATACCAAAGACATAATAATAGTCTTAATAATAGACAAATCTCCTACTAAAGAGTAATAAAACATTGTACCAATAAAACAACCCATAATTCCTCCTATTAAGCATCCTTCTATTGTCTTTTTAGGAGATATATCAGTAAATCTATGTTTACCAATTAACATTCCACTAATATAAGCATACGTATCAGTAATAAAAGCTATTACAAATATATATATACCCTTAAATATATCACTACCCATCATATCTATTATATTTAAGAAAGCATATCCTATAAAATATATTATCCCAAATAAATATAAACTATCATTTATATTATATCTATCCTTATCGTCATAGAAGATAATAGGTAAAATCAAAGATATTAAACTTATACATATCACAACTTTATTATCTAATTTCAATACTAAATTATTTATCATAAAGAATATCATTAATAAATAACTAATTATCTTTATCAAATCAATCTTTCTCTTTTTATATTTAATATCTATTAATTCTCTTAAACCTAGTAAAGAAACGACTGTCATAGTAATACTAAAAACAGTATTTCCCAGTAATAAAGAAGTTATTAATATAAATAAAACAATAAAAGCTCCTAATAATCTTTTCTTCATACTACCTCCTATGCAATTTTATAGTCATCTTCTAATGAAAAAATTACATTCTCTTCAATCCAATTCTTTCTAGGTTCTACAGCATCACCCATAAGTACAGATACTCTCTTTTCAGCAAGAGCAGCATCAGATATATTTACTTTTATTAGTTTTCTTTCTTTAGGATCCATAGTAGTTTCCCATAACTGATTAGCATTCATTTCACCAAGTCCTTTATATCTTTGAACTTTATAGTTTACTCTACCACTAGTTTCATCTTTTAACTCTTCATTACTCCAAGCATATACATGTTTATTACTATAACTAACCTTATATAAAGGAGGCATTGCTATATATAAATGACCATCTTCAATTAAAGGCTTCATATATCTATAAAAAAAAGTTAAAAGTAAACACTGAATATGAGCACCATCATCATCAGCATCGGTCATAATAATAACCTTACCATAATTAATATCTTTAACATCAAAATCCGTTCCTACTCCAGCACCAATTGTATAAATCAAAGTATTAATTTCTTCATTCTTAAAAATTTCTTCCATCCTTGTCTTCTCAGTATTCAATACCTTACCTCTAAGTGGAAGAATAGCCTGTGTCTTTCTATCTCTACCCTGTTTAGCACTACCACCAGCAGAATCACCCTCTACAATAAATAACTCTTTTTCCATAGCCTTCTTACTTTGAGCAGGCGTTAATTTACCAGATAATAATCTTTCAGTCTTTTTATTATCTTTACCTTTTCTAGTTTCTTCTCTTGCCTTTCTAGCAGCTTCTCTAGCTTCTTTTCCTTTTAAAGCTTTACCAACAATCTTCGTAGCTACAGCTTTATTCTCTTCTAAAAAGAATTTTAACTTTTCAGTAACTATTGCTTCTACTATTGTTCTAGCAACAGGAGTACCAAGTTTAGCTTTAGTCTGACCCTCAAATTGTAATAAATCTTCTGGTATTTGAACAGATATAATAGCGGTAAGTCCCTCTCTAACATCAGAACCATCAAAACTTTTATCTTTCTTTAAGTATCCATTAGTCTTAGCATAATCATTAAGAACTTTCGTAATAGCAGTCTTAAATCCTACTTCATGAGTACCACCATCACTAGTTTTAACATCATTAACAAATGATACAATATTCTCAGCATAACTATCAGTATATTGCATAGCTATTGATACATTTACTTTGTCTTTACTAGCACTAAAACATAATGGTTTATGAAGTACCCCTTTATTTTCATTTAAGTATTCACAAAAAGCTTCTAAACCATTTTCATAATGATATTTTTCACTTCTACCTTCTATCTCATCTACTACTTCTATAGTTAGACCACTAATTAAAAAAGCACTCTCTTGCATTCTCTCACATATAGTAGAAAAACTAAATGTTGTTGTCGAAAATATAGTAGGATCAGGTTTAAATTTAACAGTAGTTCCCGTCCTATTAGTAGTACCTACTTTCTTAAGAGGAACTGCTACCTTACCACCATCTTCAAACTTAATATAATATTCTCCGCCATCTCTTCTAGTTACTACCTCCATAACAGAACTTAAAGCATTAACAACTGATCCACCAACACCATGTAAACCTCCAGATACTTTATAACCACCTTCACTAAATTTACCACCGGCATGAAGTACAGTATAAATAACCTCAGGCGTACTCTTACCTGATGAATGCATACCAACAGGAAGTCCTCTACCTTTATCAGTTACACTAACACTACCATCCTTATGAAGAACTATCTTTAAATGATTACCATAACCATTTAATGCTTCATCAATAGAATTATCTACTATTTCCCATACTAAATGATGTAATCCTCTTTTATCAGTAGAACCAATATACATACCAGGTCTCTTTCTAACGGCTTCTAATCCTTCTAGTATCTTAATTGAACTCTCATCATATTTTGCTGTCATTTATATCACTCTCTCTATCAATTCCATATCAATTATACTATAAAATAACATCTCTATCAAGGTATTTGTCATTCAATTTGACAAAAAAAAGAACAATTAATTCAAATTGCTCTCTAATATTTCTTTAAACTTTAAACAATCATCAATACTATAATTATTAATTAAACTAATAGTAACAGCATCATCAATACTAACATTATTACTATTTGTAAAATCTTTTAACTCACCAAGCATAGCAATAAACTTCTTATAATCATCTAGTGAATAACTATCTTTCCTAATTTCTTCATTAGAAGTAACAACATCTATTTTATCAGTATTATCTAATTCATTAGTTACTTCACTTATATTCTCATTACCAGAAGATTCTGAGGTAACCATAGTATCAACAATATCATTTTTATCCTCTAACGAATCTAAAGTAACAGTATTAATTCTTAAATTATCTTTAGCCTTATTATTCTTAATAATAACAACTTTATCCTCATTAGCATCATTTACTATATCTTGAAATGATTCAATATTACTTTTTTCTTTATATTCTTTGTACTTATTTTCAAATACTTCTTGTGGATTAACAATATCATGCGCATCAACACTTAATACATTTTCATAATAATTAACAGGTATACGTCCATTTAAAATATCATCAAAAGTAACAACATTACTATTATTTTCTTTAGCATCATCATAAGCTACATTAGTATCAACATTACTTACTTCTTCAATAACCTCAGGTTCTACATTATTACTTTCTATTTCATAAGTTACTATAGAAGGTTTTTTTACTTCAGATACCGCTTCAACTGGTGTTAAAACATTATTATAACTAGAGGTATCTTTAGTAATATCAATTCCTTCTACATCAGAATTTATATCACAAGTAACAAACTCTCTTCTCTTATTACCAATTCTATCACAAATAACTGAAGTAGTATAAACAACAATTAAAGATAATACCCATAAAACAAACAAACCAATACTAATTTCTAATACTGCTACTAAATTAATGTTAGTATATAATTCATTAGGAGTAAAAACATCAATCTTATTCTTAGCAATAATATTAAGAATAATAGCAAGTAATATATTATTCATAACAAAAGTAATACCATTAATAATCTTATATATTTTATTAAGCATCTTATTAAACATACTAGTAATAAAAGCAATAGCCACAATAAGTAATGTACCAACATAAACATACACAGATGGAAAATAAATATTACTAAAAAATATAGTCATAAAATTATCAAATACTTCTGCTAACTCTTTATAATTAATTACAATATCAATACCAAGTATTAATAACAAAGATAAAGTAATAATCATAATATATTTCCTATTATCAATCTTTTTAATCAAATATAAAAATGTAGCAATAACCAAAACTCCAAGAAAAATAAATATAAATTTAAAATCCAATATCATATCAAATAATATTTTAAATTTCTCTGCAATTGACAAATAAGACATCATTTTCACCCCTTTCCTTAAATTTTATTCAACACTAGTTAAATATGCAATATATACCGTTTGATGATAATTATCATCCTTTGTACAAGTAATAAGTGTAAGCGTAGTATTATTCTTATTTCTAAGAATTCTAACTCTACCAGTCTTTTTTTCATTATATATCTTATCAATTTTATATACATATTTTTTATTATTATAGTGAATAACAATATCATCATTAACTTCTAACATATATAAATTAGCAAAATAACTATTATTATAATTACCAGAATGACCCGCTATAATAAGATTACCACCTTTTATATCAGGATAATTAGATTCCGGTAAAACATATAAATTAAACTTAACATTATTAAGATTAGAATCTTTATTATAAAATCCCTTATATAAATTAATCTTACTAATATCAACAATACCTAAATATTCTTCATAAGTATAATTAGGATTTTCCCCTTTATTTTCTTCTACATTATCAATATTTTCATCTTGATTATTAAGACTATCATCCATATTCATTGAAGATAATGCCAAATTCATTTCACTAAATACAACATCCCTTTTATCTTTAATATAATCAGAAAGCAAAACGAGAGTACCACATATAACTAGTATTACTCCCGCTGCTATTTGATATCTTAAATTAATTTTCTTCATTCTTTTTATAATTTCTGTATACAATTACAGAACCAAGTCCTATAATAAGTAATCCAATTAAAGATGTTGTAATAGTCTTAAATGTTCCTGTACTAGGTACTTCAATAGTTTCAGGAGTATTATACATAATAACCTTACCATCTACTGTACCATCTTCTTTGACTACAAATGTAACAGTCTCTTTAGATAATTCATATCCATCTGGAGCAATTACCTCAGTTAAAGTATATTTACCAGGAGCAAGACCTTCAATAACATGTGATTCATTAGTAGATACCCAAGCTTCAATTAAATTACCTTTTTCATCTCTAAGTTCAAGATGAGCTCCTGCTAACTCTTCACCAGTAGTAGAATCAACCTTACTAATAACAACAACAGGTTTATCTTTAGGAGTATTTTCCATTTTTACTTTTGTTACACTACCATCATTTTTTACAGTAAATGTTATTGTCTCTTCACTTAGTATATATCCTTCTGGAGCTATTGTTTCTGTTAATGTATATTTTCCTGGTACTAAATTTTCTATTACATGAGCTTCTTTAGTACTAGTCCATTCATCAACAATTTTACCAGTAGAATCTTTTACTACAAGATGTGCTCCTTCTAGTTCTTCACCATTTGTTACATCTACTTTAGTTATTTCTACTCTAGTAGTAATATTTACATTTAATGTTGTACTATCACTAACATTTATGTTTTCTGGATATAAAGCTGCAGTATTTTGAACTTCTGAATGTGAAGCTTTATATGAATACGCTTTATAAATACTTCCCGTTGCAGATACCTTTACTTTAAAGTCTGCTGATAAACCACTAATACTTGAAGTTGGAACTTTTACGATAAATTTATCACCACTAGCAAATGAATTTTTTACATTTCCATTAACATCAGTGATTATTGTTCCTTTAGGAGCATTACTTAGACTTACTGAGTAATTAGCAATATTACCAGTAGTCTTTACACTAATATTAGAACTTACATAATAATTTCTATCACTAGATAATGTTAATTTACTATTACTATTATTAATCTTTATTGATGGATTAGTATAAGAATAGCTATTAGCACCATTAATAAGTTGAGCCATTATTTTTACTACATCATTTGATGTACCACGATATGTACCATTATTTAAATCAAAATGTCTAAATAATGTAGGATCTGTTTCTAACACATACCAAATTGAAAGTGCTGTAGCATAGTAGTCTTTGTCTTCATCATTAGAAAATCTTTTATTTGGATAACCATTTTGCATAATATAAGCTATTTTTTTATCCATTTCTTTATCTAATGTATAAGTTTCAGTACCTCTAGTACTAATCATATTTTTTGTTCTCTCAATACAATAAATAATCTTTCCATCAGTATTTTTCTTGTATTGAACATTTAAACCAACAACTCCACTTAAATATTTAGTACCATCAATTACATGTAGGTCACTACCTCTAACATTGAAACTACTTGGAGCAGTAGTCTCCGCATTAGCAGTACCTATAAATAGTATACTAACTAACATAATTAAACTAAATAAAATATTCTTTAATTTCATAATATAAAACCTCCCTTTGAAATCGGTATATATACTACCACTTTTTTTAAATATTGTCAATAGATTTAAAGAAAAAATAATACGAACAAATATTCAAAAGAAAAATCCATATACATGGATTATTTCTTCTTATCAATCATTTCATTAATTACCGTTCCAAAAGATGCTATACCACTCATATCTGATGGAATAATAATCTTAGTAGAACTACCATCTGCTAATTTCTCTAGTGCTTCATAACTTTTTAAAGTAAGAACCGACGAGTCTGCTTTAGCTTCTTTTAATAATCTAATACCATCAGCCTCTGCCTGCTTCATTTTAAGTAAAGCCTCTGCTTCCCCTTCAGCCATCTTAATTTGTGCTTCTTTATGAGCTTCTGCCTTTAATATAGCCGATTCTTTTTCACCTTCTGCTATCAAAATACTAGATTTTTTTTCTCCCTCAGCTTGAAGAATCTTCTCTCTTCTTTCTCTTTCAGCACGCATTTGCTTCTCCATAGCTTCTTGAATATCTCTAGGTGGAAGTATATTTTTCACTTCTACTCTATTTACTTTAATTCCCCATGGATCAGTAGCTTCATCCAAAATACTTCTCATCTTAGAATTAATAATATCTCTTGAAGTTAAAGTTTGGTCAAGTTCTAACTCACCAATAATATTTCTAAGTGTAGTAGCAGTTAAATTCTCAATAGCATTTATTGGATCTTCAATACCATAAGTATATAACTTAGGATCTGTTATTTGAAAATAAACTACTGTATCTATTTGCATAGTAACATTATCTTTAGTTATAACTGGTTGTGGTGCAAAGTCCTTTACTATTTCTTTTAAGCTTACTTTATTAGATACTCTATCTACAAATGGTATCTTAAAATGTAAACCATTATTCCATGTAGTTAAATAACTACCAAGTCTTTCTATAACATAACTTCTAGCTTGTGGTACTACTTTAATATTTGGTATTATAAATATTACCACAATTACTAATATAGCAATTAATAATTCCATATTATTTTTCCTCCCATTTCTTTACTTTTAATTTAACACTATTAATAGATAATACCTCTATACTTTCACCCTTAGAAATATCAGTATCGGAATAAGCTGACCATTTCTTACCATCTACCTTTACTTCTCCAATATTATCTTTAATAATATCCTCAGTTACAATCCCCTTCATTCCTATTATCCTATCAATATTTGTTTTACTATTATTCATTTTAATTTTACTATATAACTTTCTACTAATAGGCATAAGTAATACTCCTACTAAGACAAATATAGTAATTTGTATCAATATATTATCAGTAAATAAAGAACTTACCATAGCAAGTAAACTACTTATCACAAACCAAATACTAACTAAATTAGTTGTAGATATTTCTATTATTCCAAGTATTACTGCTACTAAAAGCCATATATAAAATACTTCCATTATTGCCTCCTACTACAAAATATGTCTCATCTAGTTATAGTATAACAAAATACCAAAGTATTTGCAATAACATTTATCACCTTCCATGAAAATCCAAGGTATTTTCATGTCCAATCTAGCCTAATTCTTAGTCTATATTGGAGTCTCATTAGACATATTATATTCACAGTTAGTATTCTTTTAATTTGCAAGTTTACTATCACCAGTTTTATAATCTATTATAATACCATCTTCGATGTTATAAACAAAAACATTAAACTTTATACCTTTTCCATTATCTTCAACTGAGTATGCTTCCATTTCTACTCCTGTTGCTACTAGATTATTACCTTCAAATACTGGTGTTATTCTATATAAAACATGATTACCAGTATCTTTAATATATTTAGTTACCATATTTTCAAATTGTAACATTCCTTTAGTATTCATACTCCTAGTACAAGTAATTAAATTTTTTTCATTAGCATTTTCTCCAGTTAATTGGTATCCTATTAAATGACATCTATTATATAAATATTTACCATCTATATGATCATACTTTATAGTATGCCAACCACTAGGTTTTATCATGCCTATTGAGCCTCTCTTTTCAGTAGGCATTAAGTCTTTACTTATATTAGCAGAAGCAACACCACATCTACCTAGCAAATCAAGTTCACTATATTTTTCAAAACTAGTAGTAGTATATTCCTCTTCTTTAAAATACGGAATATTATCATTTACTATTACGTAGCTATTACCATCATATTCTGGTAAATTCTCAATATCATAACTTTCATTAGATGTATTTATTATACTATATGTATAATTATATATATCATCTTTGAAATAAAATAAAACTCCTAATAATAAAATAAAAACAAATAATTTACTTCTTTTCTTCATATTCTTACCTCTATTTAAGTATATCATAAATTATTTGTTTTTTATACATATTCCATTAAATTATTTTTCTTTTAATTGCTTATCCATATCAACATATCTTCTATCCAGTGCATTCTCACTAGTTATGGCACTATGACCAGTTTGCATCTCATAAGATTCTTTTGCTATTTTAGATACACCACCACCTCTTTTAGCAACTTTTAAATTATCTTTTAATCCTTGCGGTCTCTCCTTTTTAGCTATATCTCTTGCAGTTACCTCCCCCAAATCAGTTAGTATTACTTCTATATCTGACATATTATCTCTTAAAGATTCTTTTCTCATACCTTTAAAATCTTTATATTCATTAGCTTTCATACCAGACCAGGCTTTATAAATCTCATTTGTTAATATTGCATATTCATAATTTTTAGTAATACCATTTTCTTTCCATACATCTGTTAACTTCTTACAGTTAAGAATTCCTTTTAATCTTACTTCAATCCAACTATCTGAATATCCTTTCTTACGATAATAATCAATTGCTCTATCAATTGCTTTTTCTGGATCAAATACTTCATCAATTCTTTCTTTTCCTAAAGAGGCTAACCACATTTTAAATGGCTCTGCTTTAGGACTAGGAACTGACTCAATAAGTCTAAATATACCTTCAGTATCAAGTGTATCGGTTTGCCTATTTTTTCCATCAAGGGCTATCATTTTCAACTGCACGATTTTTTCGTGCAATTCACTTCCCTCTTCTTTTAATCTTCTTTTTAAATCGCTCCAATATTTCCTTGGTTCTTTGCTTTCTGTTAAAACACTAATAACATCAACTACACTAAAATAATAGTCTTCTTTTTCACTATTCCAAATACTCCTTATTGCTATTTTTTACTAAGGTGTTATGTGTTGTTACCTTAGTTTACCTGTATTACTACAGGTCATCTCCTTCCAAATTCATTTTGCCCGGCACTTAAATTAAATTCAATTACTAATATTTCTTTTATTTTGATACCAATTTTTTTATTTTTTTATTCTATTTTTTGTAGTTATGTGATATAATTTATTTGTGTCCTCGTAGCTCAGTAGGATAGAGCAATTGCCTCCTAAGCAATAGGTCGACAGTTCGATTCTGTCCGAGGACGCCATATTAAATAATAAATAATTTACACACTTTTTTATCATATAATTTTAGTGATATGAAGTGTTTTTTTATAATAAATACATCAAAAAACATTTTTATACAGTGATTTTTTCCATATCTTTAAAGAAAATATATATTTTTTTTAGCACTTCTTCAATTGGTAATTCTAACCAATTATTTCTAGCATCATTTAGATTTCTAATAAAAATTCTATTAGAAAATATAATTTTCAATTTATTAATAATATCATTAATATTTTTTTCTTCTAGAGTATCATCTTTATATATAATTTTATCTATATATTTGTTAAATTTATCTTTATCAATATTATTATTATTTATAAGATAATAAAAATCAAAAATATCTTTATATCTAGTAGATAATACACCAAATTTTAATAAAGATTTTAATTTTTCTATAAAGATCTGTTCACACGAATTCACGAATAAATTTGCAGTAGAATTGATAGCGTCTAAATCAAAGCAATATTCTTCTTGTGTTATATCAAAGTTCTTGTGAACTCCTATGTCTAGTTTAGTATTCATAATATTATTATAGGAATCACTTACTATGATATTAACCCTTTTTCCATCATAATCTTGATGATGTAACTTTTCAATATTTCCATTTATCTTAATAGTAATACCATCTTTATTATTATTAAGTTTTTTAATAAAATTAATAATTGAAGAATCATCTAATGAATATTTTATAAAGTCAAGATCAATATCTCGTGTTGCTCTACGCTTATCGTTAGAAATACTATGCATAACAACACCACCTTTTATGGTAACATTTTTAAAATAAGTACTTTTTGATATTAGATTTAATATTACATCTTGACATACCTTTGCAATAGCATTAGGTCTAGTATAGCCCAATTCAATGTATTTCTGTCTTATTATTTCTATATTCATTAATAAATCTCACTTTGTAATCTATCAAATAATATTTCTTCATTTTTGTAATACGATATATATTCTGCAATTTTAAATGTATCTAAATCGTTTGCAATTTTTCTATAATTATTAACTATTTCTTTATAATAATCAAATGGAAGTTGATTTTTTTTTCTGATTAATTCTACTAGCATCCTTTCTTTGTTATATATATTAATTTCAGTATTTTCAACTTTTAAAATTGTTTTACCAATCTCAAAAATTTCATCATCTACAAAATACTGTTTAATATCTTCTTCATTAATCCTTATGCTTGTTTGTTTAGTTGCTAAACAGAATTTGTCTGGTATAACATCTGTTAAATTCCAATAATAAAATGCACTATCCATTGTAAAGATAAATTTTGGATATTTCTTAGTAACTACTGCTAATGGATTAACATATTCTTCATCTGAATAAATACCATTTTGTATCTTAAATATCTTTTTTTCGTATATTGCTTTATTTAATTGATATGTTGAATTATATATATTTGAAATTTCTTTTCTTGTATATAACATTTTATCACCAATTAAATATTAACATTTTTGCACAAAAAAATCAATATTTTTTGTGCATTTTTGTAATTTTTTTTCAATTAGTAGTCATTAATTTATACAATTTATTATTCTTTATAAATTCATTAACAAAAAGAAACAAGACTACTACCATTAAGCAATAGGTCGCTAGTTCGATTCTAGTCGGGGACGCCATATAAAAATAAAGGTCTTTTATAAGACCTTTTTTTGATTATCAGTAATAATTTCATTTACTTTAATATCATATCTATCATTATCTATTTTATCTATTAAACAATTACTATAACATAATCCTATTTTATAGACACCATGATTACTATAAAACTTATCATAGTATCCTTTGCCATAACCTATTCTATATAAATCATAAGAGAAACATATACCAGGAGTTATTGATACTGCATTATTAAAATCTTTTACTATATTATTAGTAGTAGGTTCTAGTATTCCAAAATATCCTTCCATTAATTCATCTAATGAATTAATGGAGTAGAAGTTCATTATACCATTATCTATTCTTGGTACTCCAATTTTCTTTTTATTTATAAAGTATTTAATTATATTTATAGTATCTACTTCTTCTTCATTTGATACATATATCAGTAGAGTATCAGCATCTATAACCTTAGTATTATTAATAACTCTATTAAAAATAATATTATCTCTATCTTCTTTATCAATAATACCTCTTCTAATTTCTTTATATTTACTTCTCAGTAACTTCTTCATCATAATACATACTTAGTAATAGCAAGATAAATAACACCTGCTAGAAGAAGTAATCCTATAATTAAGAAAAATACTTTAACTCCCGTATGACTCTTTTCTTCAAAGAAATCATCATCTTCTTCAGCAAAATCTTTCTTAGTAAAATTAAATGAACCACTATAGAAGGTTTCTCCATCTTTAATTTTCTCAATCATAGTAACTTCATCCTTAACAATTGGATCAGTAACTACAGTATTATCAGTACCTTTTAAGTCTACTAGTATATCAAGTGGTAATGAATCAGTGTTACTTGTTTCTTTTTCTTTATTTTGAGACACCTCACTTACTTCTACTATATCATTATTTGGTATTTTAGCATCATCTAAATCAGTTAAGAAATTAGCATTAATAAGTTTTTTACCTTCCACTTCATTATTCTTATTAACTTCATTTTTAGCAGTCTCAAGTAAAACATTAATATCATATACTCTTCTTTTTTCTTCTATAGGTTCTTCCTCTACACTTTTTCTAGTAATTGTTCTACCCATATCTTTAGCCTTACGATATTCATCTCTACTAGAAATAATTTGCTTTAAACCATTAATGTCAATTTCATTAGAATTATCAGGTATAGGTAAATTTTCTAAATCATTAATATTATTATCAATATCTTTATATAAGCCCGCATTTCTTTTACTTCTTTTATAATATTCGGGATTCTCTCTATAATATTTTTCCATTCTACTTTCCATCTTATTACCTCTTTTACTCTATATATATAATAACATATTTTTATACTAAATAAAAGATATTATTGCTTTTTTTTCTTATTTTGATATAATTAAATAGAAAGGATTGATATAAATGAATTTAAAAGTTAATCAAGATAAATGTATAGGATGTGGACAATGCGTAAGCATTTGTGAAGATATTTTTAACTTTAATGATGATGGTTTAGCAGAAGTAATAGAAACTCCTGTTAAAGAAGAACATCTTGAAGATGCCACTAACGCAAAAGAATCATGTCCAACAGAAGCAATTGAAGAAGCATAAGCTTCTTTTTTTAATACTAAAAAGGACTCTTTTTATAAGAATCCTTTAACTGATTATAAATTTAACACCATTCTTTACATTTTCTATATTAATATCATAGTTTAAAAGACCTAGTGTTTTTTTAACTATAGATAATCCTAAACCAAAGACACCTCGAACACCTTTTTCGTAGGGAGTGAAAATGTTATTCAAAACATCTTTATCAATATTAGGACCATCATTGTATAAGATAATCTTATTATTCTTAAGCGTAATTTTAATTTGACTCTTAGCGTATCGCATAAAATTATTAAGAATATTATCAATTATCGCTTCCCACATTTCATCACTACCTCTGAAGACAGTATTCTTTTTATCAATATCTAATGAGAAAACAACATCACTACGCGAAGGACTGAACTTATCGACTGATGCAAGTATTATTTTACTAACATCACAACTATCATTAAGTTTTTCTTTTTCTTCTTTCAAATAATTTAGTTTGTTAAGGTATAGTAAGGAGTGAACTTTAACCTCTAATTTATTTAATTGTTCTTTAACAATCTTAGTAGTTTTTTCTTCAGATTCAATACCATCTTCCATAGCTTCAATATAGGATTTCATAACTGTGATAGGAGTTTTAAAATCATGAGAAATATTTTGATACATTTGATTCTTATAAGCCTCTTGTTCCTTCAAATATACCCTCATATTCTCAATAGCTACCTCTAAGGTATATAATTCATCATCATAATCATAGATCATTTTATGATCATAATCATCATTATTTATGTTATCTACTTTATCTTTTAATTTCTTAATTCTATTAACTAAACTATTAGACCATATAAGTACTAGTAGAGATATAATAATAAATGTAATACCCACTACTATAAGAATTATTTTAAGTATTTCCTTTTTCATCGAATTAATATAACTATTCGTCGTAATAGCAATTTTCCTCATACCATTACTCTCATTAGTATAGTAATAATATACTTTCTTACCTACCATAAATTTACCTTCATCATTATTAATTTTATTAATAATAACTTTAACATCTTTAATATTAACAACATCAGATAAATTACTAGATACTAATATATTCTTATCACCATCAATATAAATATATGCAACCTCACTATCAACCCTATTATTCTCAGGTTTTTCTAATAAGTTAAGAGATTGATTTAGATAGTTATATAAATTCTCTTCATATACAGGAAGAAGAGTTTTAGGAAGTACCATTCCCAGTGATATTATAACAATAACAATAATAGATACACATATAAACAAGAATTGTTCAGTAAGAGTTAGTTTTTTCATAATAATCTATACCCATATCCATATATTGTATTTATATCCAAAAGAGGCATTTTCTTTCTTAGTCTTCTTATAAGATCATCTACTACTCTATCAGTACCAAAATAATTCTCTCCCCATATATTATTCAATATATCATCTCTTGAGAAAGATTTTTCTTTATTGGTAACAAACATATATAACAAATCAAATTCTAAAGTAGTAAGATTTAAGTCTTCATCACCTTGAAAAGCCATTCTTTTATCTAAATCAATAATATAATCTTTATAAGTAATCTTTTGTCTTTCTTTAGTATATACCCTTCTAATTATATTATTAACTCTAAGTACTAGTTCTTTAGGAGAATAAGGCTTAGTAATATAATCATCACTTCCTAATTCTAAACCAATTATCTTATCCAAATCCTTATCTCTAGCAGAAGTAAAGATAACCGGAACATCATTATTATCCTCTCTAATCTTTTTAATGATGTCATAACCACTTATATCATCCCCTAGCATAATATCGAGTATCCATAAATGATAATCCTTATTACTATCTTTAATAGCAGTATCACCATTATAATAACTGGTAACATTATATCCTTCTTTTTCTAGATAAGTCTTAATAAGATCATTTAAATCTTTTTCATCCTCAACTAAAGCTATATTGTACATAATAATCACTTCCTAAATATAGTATAACATATAATTAATATTTTTTATCTACTTTTTATTCATCTACCACTTCCTTTCATGATTAAATTATATTATTATATCATGGACAAATTATCAAATAAATGTGGTAAATTATGGGATAAATAAATATAATTATACTGGTGATATAATGGAATATAAAAGAATAACTTTAGATTATAATAGTCTAGAACCATATATAGATAATAAAACATTAGATTTACATTATAATTCTCATTATAAAAATTATACAGATAATCTAAATAAATATCTAAATAAACATAATTATAAATATAATCATAATCCTATCTATCTAGCTAAACATATAGATATATTACCTATTGAAGATAGAGATGAAATACTATATAACCTAGGAGGATATCTAAATCACACCCTATATTTCTATACCCTAACCAATATCAAAAAAGAAATACCTACACCAATGTTAAATCTAATTAATAAATATTTTACCTCCTATGATAACTTCAAAAAAGAATTCATAGATATGGCCTTACAAGTAAAAGGTAGTGGCTATACCTTCTTAGTAATAGATAAAGATAATAACCTAAGAATAATAAATACTTCTAACCAAGATACCCCCTACTACTACGGCTTTACTCCAATTATGACAATAGATGTATGGGAACACTCTTACTATCTAAAATACAATAATAAAAGAAAAGATTACTTAGAAGATATCTTTAATATCATAGACTATACTAAAGTATACAATCTCTATCTAAGTAATACTTCTCCTTCTTTGTGAAGCCAAAGTCTTCACAAATATTTTTGAGCCAAAGTCTCAAAAATAACAATACTTTTTTATTATATATAAGTAAGTGCTATATACACAAAAAAATATAGTAACTATATTCGTTACTATATTTTAAATTCTATTATTAGCCATTAAATTTAGCTGTAATACCAGTAGATGAAGAACCATCGGCATTTACACCATTAAATGTTACAGTTCCAGTAAATGTTTTACCAGCATCATCTGCATCTTGTGCTGCATTAGTTTCATCTAACCAAATAACTAAATAGAAATCATGAGTTCCCTTAGCAGTTAAAGCTTGATTAGCAACAATAGTACCTTCAGTACCTTGAGCAACAGTAGTAGCATCTGCATCTACATGAGTAGCATCAGTAAGAACTTGCCATTTCATATTCTTACCAGTATTTGCTAAATTCATAGTACCTTTTACGTTGATACCAATATCTTCACTGCCATTAGTAACTGTTATTTTATAAACTTGACATACAGTATTTCCGTTGGCATCAATACAAGAACCTTTACCAGTAGTACCAGTTACGCCTTTTTGTAAATCAGTACTTAACATAGGAATCATATTTTTTTCAGTACCAGTAGCACTTTCTCTAGTAATAGCAATTGCTAATGATGCACCTTTTGCAGTAGTACCAGTAACATCTGTATCATTAGTAGCACTTGCACTGAAGTATGCAAAAGTAGCTCCTATAATTGCAACTACTAATGTAGCTACACCTACAACAGCGTAAAATACGCCAGTTCCCTTTCTGTTTTCTTCCATTATTTTCAGTCCTCCTTTACATTAATAATTATATCAAATAAAAATATAAAAATCAATAGTTTTATGATAAATTTAAAAAAAAACAATAATGTCCTTCAAACATTATTATTTTTATAAATTATTATTGAAAAGTAGCTTGAACTTGACTACCAGTAGAAGCAGTAACAGTTACAGTACCAGAAATAGTTTTACCAGCATCAGTAGAAGTTTGATCAGCACCAGTATTCTTTAAATATACCATAATGTATTGTTCTAAAGTAGCTCCTGCTCCTAATGATTTACCAGTAGAAACAGTATTATTAGTAGGTAAAGCTGTATCAACAGCAGTTGCTGAAGTCATTTTTGCCCATTTAATATTAGCAACACCACCATTATTTAAATTAAGCGTAGTGTTAACTATTGTAGCAGTAGTTCCTGAATTTTTTACAGAAATCTTATATACTTTACATACAGTATAACCATTTTTATCTACACATTGATTTGTGGCAGTAGCAGCAGCACTTAATTGACTAGTATGTCCAGTTACAGTACCATCGTAAATTGGAATTAATCCACCAGTAGCTTTTGTACTAACTAAAGTAACTGTTGGTTTATCAAGTTTTACATTTAATGTAGTACCTGATACACCACCATCACTAGTAGCACTAGCAACAAAGTAAGCATAAGCACTTCCAGCAACAGCAATAACTAATAATGCTACACCAGCAACAGCAAACATAAGTTGTTTACTAACCCCTTTATTATTATTATTATTATTTTCTATCATTTTTATCTTCCTCCTATCTTCTCTTAAATTATAACAAATATAATCATATTTTTCAATACTATTTTATATAATTTTTACCATCTATATCAATAAATATATCTTCATTAATACCAGGTAAATTTAAATTAGATATAATTGTATCTTCTTTAATATTTGGAATTTTTTTAATTTCTTTTACTTCTTCCTTATCATATATATCATTTTTATAATTAACCAAAGTTTTATTATCTTCAAATAATTTATTTCTATTAACCTTACTAGGATCATAACTATCTATTATCCAAAATTCATATAATATTTTTAATATTGGTATAGTCATAGCAGAATCTTCTATTTTTCTTTGCTTTTCCCTCTCTATTTTAATATTATTTTCTAATAAAAATATATTATCTAATAATTCATCTTGTTTTTCAATTAATATGTCCTGATTAAGTAAAGTATCATAAGTATTAGGATATTTATCCTTATCAATAATATTTTTTAACTTATTTCTCTTACTAAGTAACTTAGAATATTCACTCTCTTTTTCAAATAATATATACAATATATCTCTTATTTTTTTATCATCAATTAACTTAATATCTTCATATAATATATTTCTATATTTACCATTAGTATCAGTATTAAATTTAGAAATTAAAGTTTCTTCAAGTAATAAATTATCAACTTCATATTCATCTTTCTTTTTATATAGTTCATCTAATTTAATTTTAATATCATCAATATCTTTCTCTATATTAAGATATTTATCTTTAGCAACTAAATATTTACAAATATTATTATATCTCTCTTTATACTCAAGTAAATTATCTTCAATATTATTATCTTCCATATACTTAATTAACTTTTCTAATCTTACCTTCTCTTCAAGAGTGGTCGCAGTAATATAATCATACTTATTCATCTTCTTCCTCCCTTGTAGATATTTTCTTAAAGTTTTCTACTGTCTTCTTAACCAATTTTTCTTTCTTATTTTTTCTAAGTTGATTAGCTTGTTCAATCTCTAGCTCATCTATTTTATCTAACGCTTCCCTAGTAATTTGATTTCTTATTACATTTTCAGCAGCCCTACTAATACATTCACACATTTTAAGTTCATACATGATATAAAAAGTAAGTAAACTATATAACATACTAGTAATATCAGTTTCTATAACAAAATCATTCTTAGTATCATATTCTCCATCAAAATTAATAGGAAATAAAGTAAGTTTTTTAAATTCAAACGAAGTACTAGAGTTATAATGATTATAATATAAATTAATTTCACTATAAGAAGAATTTCTAATAGCTTCATCTATAGTTTTTTCTATTTTTTTAAGTTCTTTACTAAAATCATCTTTATTTATTTTAAGTATTACTTTATCATCATTATATACTATTTTTTTACCTATTATAATTTTATAATCATCTTTATCTTGTCTTATTTGTCTAGCTATCTGCGAATTAAAATTACCACAAAAACCATAATCATTAGCTATATATATATTTAATTTATTATTATTAGGATTAGGCATTATTACTTTTTTATCTAACACTAAATTCTTATTATATACAATAGTCTTAATAATCTTAGTAATTTCATCACCTACATTACGATAACTTTCTGCCTCCCTTTTAGAAGCATCTACTCTAAGTAAAGAGTGGAAGTTCATGACCTTAACTACGTTCTTTATCCTCATGATTACCACCCTTTCTTATATATTTATTAGCTATTACTACATTTTTAATATTCTTAAGTAAAGTATAAGATAAATATAAAAATAAGAATAACATTACAAATACTAATAATAGTAACATCCACATATCCATATATTCATTAATAATATAATCATGAATTAAATATACTACTTTTATTCCTACTAAAGATATAGCACTAAGTACTAAATCAATAATAACTTTTTTATTCTTAATAAGAATACCACTAACAAGCGTCAAAAACAATACAATAATAGCAATATAAATATCTAAATCAATAAAAGAAGCCATCAAATATATCATAAATACATAACTAATTATTGAACACGATATACTAATTATTTCTCTATTACTCATACCCTGAAGTATACCATATAATTTTACTTTAGATTCTTCAGGATTAAATTTTTTAATTAATATTTTAAGAATAATATATAAAGAAACAACAACAATTATACCAACAAATGCAAAATAAAATATATTATTCATACTATCCCTCTTTTATCATTAAATTAAATTCATTATTACTATTCATATAGAAAGCCTTAATATCTTTAAATGATAAATTTACTTCATCATTCTTTATATCTACACTACCTTCTATTTCTCCTATTATTGGTAAATAATCTTTCATAATAAGTAAGTTATAATCTTTGCTAATAATTCTAATTATCTTAATATCTTTATATTCTCTTAAACCATTTTCAATATTAAAGATTCTAACCTTTATTCCACTCTTGTCCATCACATTTACCTATATATCTAAACTTACTCTCATCAATATTATCATATTTACCATTTAATATATTTTCAACATCATTAAGAACATCTTCTATATCAACAAATACACCTTTAATATTAGTAAAAGCTTCAGCAACAAACATTGGTTGTGAAAAATAATTTCTAAGTTTTCTTGATCTATAGAAAACTAGTTTATCTTCTTCTGATAACTCTTCAATACCAAGTACTGCTATTATCTCTTCTAGCTCTTCATATCTAGTTAAATTAGCTAGTACTCTTTCTACTAAGCTAAAATGTCTTTCCCCAATCTTATCTTTGTCTATTAACTTAGAAGTAGATTTAAATACATTAATAGCAGGATATAAACCTAATTCAGCAATTTTTCTATCAAGAACAATTTGACCATCCATATAACTCATAACAGTTTGAACAGCATCATCAGTTAAATCATCAGCAGGTATATAAATAGCTTGAAATGAAGTAATAGAACCCTTATCAGTAGAATTAATTCTCTCTTCAATATCACTTACTTCACCAGCCATATTAGCAGGATATCCATTTTCAATTAATAACTCTTTTAAGTCAGTAGAAATCTCTGCCTTAGCCTGAATAAATCTATATATATTATCAATGAATATAAGTACATCTTGTCCCTTTTCATCTCTTAAATATTCAGCCATTCTAAGTCCAGTAGCAACAGACTTACTTCTTGATACTGGATTATCTCCCATTTGACCATATACCATAGTCATTTTATCAAGTAAGTTAGAACTCTTCATATCATCATATAATTCTCTACCTTCACGGCTTCTTTCACCTGCTCCTACAAAAACAGCATTAGAATTAGAACTAGCATAAATATTATGAATTAACTCTTTAATAAGTACTGTCTTACCAACGCCAGCACCGCCAAGTAATCCCATTTTAAATCCTTTTTGTAAAGGAGCAAAAAAGTCAATTACTTTAATACCAGTCCATAATGGATCATTTTCAACTTTAACTTCTTTTAATGATACCGTATTATGACTTACTTTAACTTTCTTTTCACTTTCAAAAGGAAGACCATCAATAACATCACCATAAGAATCAAATACTCTACCTAAAATCTTATCAGAATATTCAACTTCTAATCCATCATTCTTCTTAATAACAATACTACCCTTTTGTAAACCTCTAGTACTATATAAACTTATACAAGTAGCGGATATATTATTAATTTCAACTACCTCAAATACATACTTATTATTACCTTCTACTTCCAAAATATCCCCTATTTTAATATCATTACTTGATAATATAATTTCTACAGAAATATCATTAATAGTAATAATTTTACCTATTTTCATTATTATCACCTTCCTCTAAGAACTTATATAACTCAAGCATTTCTTCTTTACTTTTAGGAGAAAATTTATTCTGTTTAAGTTTATCAAGAATAACTTTTCCTTCTTTCATCCTATGCTGTAATTCTTCACTCATTTCATCAATATTAGCAAGTTCATATATATCTCTAACTTCCAAATATTCAAGTAATTTACTTCTAACTAAACTACCAATTCTCTTAACCTCTGGAGACTGTACTGCTCCACCTAATCTAGATACAGATAATCCATAATCTAATGCTGGTTTCTCTCCTTTAGCAAAGTTCTTACTAGATAAAACTATCTGCCCATCACAAATAGAAATAATATTAGTAGATATATAATCAGTAATATCTGAACTCTTAGTCTCTACTATTGGAAGTATTGTAATAGAACCACCATTTTTATGTTGGCAACCCTTTTCTAGCAATTTACTATGTGCATAAAAGATATCAGATGGATAAGCATCTCTACCAGGAGTTTTCTTACTAGCAAGAGATATTTGTCTATATACATCAGCATGTTTCTTTAAATCATCTATAACAACAAGAACATCATAAGAATCCATCATCATAGACTCTGCTATTGATAAAGCAACATAAGGAGTTAAATATGTTCTATTAGGAAGTTCATCATGAAATGATGCAATAATAATAGTATATGATGCAGCCCCTCTCTTAGTAAGATCATAATAAATATCTTTAACTTCTTTTTTAGTCTTACCTAAAGCAACATATATACATACCATATTCTTATCTTTTTGATTAACAATAGCATCAAGAGCAATCTGTGTTTTACCAGTCTTTTTATCACCAATAATTAATTGTCTCTGTCCTCTACCAATCGGATATAACATATCAATACTAGTAAGTCCAGTTAAAAATTCTCTTGTAACAAGACCTCTATCCATAATAGGAATAGGTTCATTTTCAATAGGAACTTCAACCAAATTATCAAATTTTTTACCCGCTATTAAATCATTCCCAAAGATATCAATAACTTTACCCATAGAATCCATACTAAATAAACATTTAAATTGTTTCTTCAACGAATATACTTCATCACCAGGATTAATCTTATCATTAACATCAACTAAAGATACCGTAATATTATTCTTTCCTACAGCAAAAACAAACCCTTTAGCCTTACCAGCAATATCAACTTCTTCATAATAAGTAATATCATTAAGACCAGATACAATAACAGTATAAGGATTAACTTTTATAACTTTACCAACAGAATAAATATTGTTATTACTTTTAATATCTTCAACTTTTTTATCTACCTTTTTAAGTTCCATATCACACATTCCCTTCATTTAAGCTAAAGTCATATACCTTATTCCTATATAGTATCTTAATTCCCTTATAAATACCATCACTTACTTTAGTCTTAATATTTTTATCAATATAATCATAATTAACCTTATCATTAGGTACAAGAACCACTACAGTAGGATCATTAAGTTCAATAAGTCTATTTAAATAATCAATAAAATCTTCCATATTAAATTTATTACTAGCTAAATATATTTCATAAACCTTATATTCTTCCTCATTAAGTGTCTTCTTTAAATATGCATTTCTTTCTTCCGATAACATTAATTCAATATTATATATTTCATCCGGAGTAAATTTATTTCTTAATTTAACACAGAAATCATATCTATTATCTCCCTTAATATTAGACAAGAAATCTTTAATTAAATCTTCATAATTAATAATAAATTTTTGTTCTATTTTCTTATTAAGTTCAAATATATTCTTATCAAGATAATTAGTCTCAGTAAGTAAATCAATAATACTAGTATCAAAATCATACTTAGGTCCTGATTCACTTAAACTATTATCATTTAACCCATTCTTTCTTTTCAAAAGTTCACTTTCTAATTCAGAAAGTTTCTTTTCTTTTTCATCTATTAAATAATCATACTCTTTTAATTTATCAACAAAATATGACTTAGATTTTTCATCAACCTGTTTAACAGCATTCTTAAGTATTAAACTCATTACCACTACTAAAAGAATGATAATGACAAAAGAGATAATAAAGTATGTCATATTATCCCACTAATGGATTAAAGAATAATAATAAGAAACAAAATGCAAATAAGAATAATAAAAATATTGCAAATATTATTAATATAGTCATTATTGAATGAACAACATCATTCTTAGTTTCAGGATTTCTACCAACTGCCTCAGCAACTCTCCCTCCAAGTAATCCTATTCCTAATCCTAGTCCTAAAAAAGCTAGTCCAACCATAACTCCTATAGCAATCGCTGTTGCCGATAAAATACTTTCCATAAAAATTCCTCCTTCTATAACTCACCTATTTTTTTATTTATATATCCCATATTTATATCAGTATTAGTATAATAACATACTTTATTAATTTCATATTTTCTAACCAAATAATATACTTCATTATTTTCTATATATATATTCATAACATCAGGTAATTTCTCTCTAATTCTAATAATATACTTTTCACTATTATTATTAAATTCACTACTACTTAACTTCTCTTCAGTAATAGCATCTACTACTTCTCTATTATTATTTATTTTAATATACTCATTAAATATATCTGTAGCAATATCCTTATAACTACCCTTAACCATATCTATCATATCATCATTACTAAGTACCTTATTATTCTTTAAATCAATATTAATAGTAATAACATCTTCATAATTACTAAGTTCTCCATATAATACATAACTAATCTTAATAGATAATATATCTTTATATATTCCCTTAGTAACACTCATATCAATAACATTATTTTTTAACACTTCTTTTTGTTTATTAATAAAAGTATTAATTATTTCCTTATCAATATTTTTTAAATATACATAATTACCATCAGTATCAACATAATCACTTACTTTATAACTAATAATCTTATTATCAAAGTAATTCTTTCCATACTTATGCTTATATGCATACATCCAATAAGTACTCATAGATATAACTAAACAAAACATCATTGTAAACACTAAAATAAATCTTTTATTATCATACTTATAAGTATTCTTCTTTTTATTCTTTTTCTTCATAGATAGTAACCTACTTTCCTACTATATCAAGTATATCATTTTACCATTTCTAAGTCAATTATTTTTAAAGAAAAAGAAGAATATTTCCTATTCTTCATGTGCATCAATATATTCTTTATTAGCATTGTTGTAGCAGTCAGTCCAATTAACATCTTTAGTAAGATCACCCAGTAAATGCATAACTACATTAACAATCCATGGTACGCAAAAGACTAATGCTCCATATATTAATCTCTTAATAAATAGATTCAAATTCTTCTTACCATCTTTTTCATCACCAGAAGCAACTGACTTAGAAAAATCGATAAGACCAAATACAATTAAACCAATAGGAACTGCTATAAAAGCAATATTAAGAAGTAACTTAATAAAATATATAACTTTAAGTATACCCACATTAGTACAAGCATCCATAGTATCAGCTAAAACAATATTAATATTAAACAACATAAAACTAATAATACTAAATAGTAAATATTTATATCTTCTCATATTCTACCTCACACTATAATTTTATCATATCAATAAATAGAAATCAATAAATACAGAAAAATTGGACAAAAAAATTATAATTAATAAACCAATTCATAAAAGAACAATCTTTATTTTTTTAACACTAATTCCATAATTATTTAAACATATTAGATTCTTAATTATGTATTTATTCCCTAAAAAAATTATTCATAACATAGACCTAGGCTATGTTATGCCTATGAAAGCCCTAGATTTCATAGGATAAAGAAAAAAACTAATATTAACTATTAGTCTTTTCAAATTGAGAATTATATAAATTAGCATAAAACCCATTCTTCTTCATTAATTCATTATGATTACCCTGTTCAATAATATTACCATCTTTCATAACAAGTATCAAATCAGCATTCTTAATCGTAGATAACCTATGAGCAATAATAAACGAAGTCTTATTCTCCATAAGTTTATCCATAGCCTTTTGAACTAACTCTTCAGTTCTCGTATCAACATTACTAGTAGCCTCATCAAGTATCAAGAAAGGACTATCACTAATCATACCTCTAGCAATAGTAAGAAGTTGTCTCTGACCAGAAGATACCGAATCATTATCAGATATAATACTATCATAACCATTAGGTAAAGTCTTAATAAAATGATCTACTCCTACTACTTTACATACATCTTCTACTTTTTTATTACTAACATTTTTCTGATTATAAATAATATTTTCCTTAACAGTACCATTAAATAACCAAGTATCTTGAAGAACCATCGTAAATAAACTATGAATATTATCTCTCTTAAGTTCCCTAATAGAAGTACCATCTATCAAAATATCGCCATCATTAATATCATAAAACTTCATAAGCAAATTAACCATCGTCGTTTTACCAGCCCCAGTAGGACCAACAATAGCAATCTTTTCTCCTGCCTTAACCTTAGCAGTAAAATCATTAATAATAATCTTATCCTTATCATAACCAAACTTAACATTCTTAAATTCAATATTACCCTTAACCTTATGTTTATCTAATTTCTTAGTAATATCATTTTCGCTATCCATTTCCACTTCTTCAAGTAAACCAAACACCCTCTCACTAGCAGCAGCAGTACTTTGCATTGAAGTCATAGCTTGAGCAATTTGTGATAAAGGATTAGTAAATAATCTAACATACATAATAAAAGCCACTATCACACCAAAAGATATCACACTCTTACTAACAAGTAAAGCTCCTACTATACATACAGCAACATAACTAAAGTTACCAATAAATCCCATTATCGGTTGCATAAGTCCAGATAAAAATTGACTCTTTCTATTACAATCATATAACTTATCATTTAACTTATCAAATTCATTAATAGTCTCATCTTTAGCATTACAACTTCTAACAACATTAAGACCACTATAAATCTCTTCAATATAACCATTTAATTTACCAAGCTCCCTCTGTCTAGCAGTAAAATACCTCTGTGACTTATTAAGAATAATAAACATAAGTATAAATCCAATCAAACTAGACACAATAGCAGTAATAGCCATAATATAATTAGTAGCAAACATCATAATAATAGAACCAATAAATAAAGTAATCGAAGATACTAAAGTAGATAAACTATTATTTAAAGATTGAGCTATCGTATCAACATCATTAGTAACCCTAGATAAAATATCACCAGATAAATTATGATCAAAGAATTTAAGAGGTAATTTATTTATCTTCTCAGATATACTACTTCTAAGCTTTTTAGCATATCCATTAGCTACTTTAATCATAGATAAACCTTCAATATAACTAAATATAGCACTAATAATATATAAACAAGCAAGTAATATAGCAATACTATTAATCTTATCCATATCCATCTTAGGTCCAATAACCTTCTGCACACTAATAGGAAGATTCTCCATAACCTTATACATCTCATTAACTGAAGAACTATCACTACCAGCCATCAAAGTAATAAACTCTACTTTATCATCAGTACTAATCTCTATTCCATCAATCACAGTATCAGGAAATAAAGCCTTCTTCATACTATCAGGAAAACTACTAATACCATTAAATTTCTTATTATCAACATCGATATCACTAAAAACCCTAATCGTCGTGATCTTATCCTCTTTACTAATATAAATATCATTATAAGTACTATCACCAATAATAATATCAAGAACACTATCAGGTAACTCACTAAAATACTTAAGTATCAATTTCTGGTTACTACTAATACTTTTTAAAGTATCATTAAATTTAATCTTATCTTCACTACTAATACCAGAAGAATTAACCCTATATATAATCTTTTCATCTAAATTAATACCTAAAATATTCCCAATATCACTAATATTCTTAGTAAGATCCTCTTCTAACTCTTTCATATTAGAAGTATTAATCGTAATACCCTTAGTAATCTCATCAGTCAAATCAGATAACTTATTCGGAGCAATAAGTGAAAGAATAGAAGATAAAGCCGCTAATACAAGAGCAATAAATATAAGTACCCTAAAACTACTAAGACTCTTCATAAGTTTCTTAATAGAACCCATAAAATCCTTTGGCTTTTCACTTACTCTCATCGGTCCATGACCTCTAGAATGATTATTTCTCTCTTTTTCATTACTAGACATTTTCAAGTTCCTCCTTTGATACCTGTGATAAAGCAATCTCTTTATATACTTTACACTTCTTCATTAATTCCTTATGCGTACCAACACCAACACATTTACCATTATCTAAAACAACAATCTTATCAGCATTAAGTATCGTACCAATTCTTTGAGCTACTATCATAACCGTAGCATCTTTAGTATATTTCTTAAGTTCACTTCTTAAAGTACTATCAGTCTTATAATCAAGTGCACTAAAAGAATCATCAAAAATATATATTTCTGGATCCCTAGCAATCGTTCTCGCTATTGATAATCTCTGCTTTTGACCACCACTAACATTAGTACCACCTTGAGCAATATGTGCTTTCTCTTTATCATCTAATTTAGATACAAATTCTTCAGCTTGTGATACCCTAATAGCAGCCTTTACTCTTTCTTTAGAAGGTTTACCGTGTCTATTCTTACCAAAAGTAATATTTGATAAAACACTTCCCGAAAACATAACAGCCTTCTGTGGTACATAACCTACTATATTATTCAAATACTCAAAATTATAATCTTTAACATTAATACCATCTACTAGTATCTCCCCACTAGTAGCATCATAAAATCTAGGTATCAAATTAATTAAAGTAGATTTACCACTACCAGTAGAACCAATAAAAGCAATAACTTCTCCTTTATTAACCTTAAACGATATATCTTCAAGAACATACTCATCAGCATCAGGATATTTAAAAGAAACATTCTTAAATTCAACAGTTCCCTTAATATCACTATTATTCTCAGTAACAGTTCCTTCTTTAACACTAATAGGAGTATCAAGTACCTCATTAATCCTCTTAGCGGATACACTAGCTCTAGGTAACATCATAAATATCATAGCAAGCATTAAAAAAGACATAATAACCTGCATAGCATAAGAAGAAAAAACAATCATATTACCAAACAAAACAATCTTATCACCCATACCAGCATCATTAATAAGAATAGCCCCTATAAAATAAATACCAAGCGTTAAAAAATACATAACCAAATACATAATAGGATTCAAATAATTAAATGCAGTCTGATTAAAAATCTGCTGCTTAGTAAGCTTATTATTAATACCTTCAAACTTATCTTCTTGATATTCTTCAGCATTAAATGCCCTAACAACTCTAATACCAGTTAAATTCTCTCTCGTAACCATATTAACCTTATCAAGAAGTTCCTGTACTATCTTAAACTTAGGCATAACAATAATCATAATAATACCAATAGTAATAAGAAGTACAAGCACTGCTACTCCCGTTAAAATGCTCCATTCAATACTCTTATTAACAATCTTAGTAACAGCCCATACCGCTGTAACAGGAGCCTTAATCATTAAAGTAAGTCCCATCGCAATAAGAAATTCAATCTGTGTAATATCATTAGTAGTTCTAGTAATCAAACTACTAGGAGAAAATTTCTTTATCTCATAAGTACTAATATCTTCAACCTTTCTAAATAACTTACCTCTAGTACGATAAGAAAAAGAAGCAGATATACTAGAAGTAAAATACCCCACTATAAAAGCCGATACCAAACTACCAAAAGCACACAGTAGCATATATCCACCTTCTCTTAAAATATCACTCATCGCAGCCCCCTTAGTTTGAACAAGCTGAGTAATATTGGACATATAATCCGGCATTTTAAGTTCTAACCATACCTGAAATACAATCAAAATAGCAGATATAAATACATATAACCAATCCTTTTTATTTAAATTCTTTAATAACTTTAACATACATACCTCCATCTAATATTTTATGTTATTTCTTACAAATATTACGCTATAAATTATAACATTTCCCTATTTTAATGTCAATTACATAACATAATTTCCCATAAACAAAAGAAGAATAGTTATACTACTCTTCCATAAACATTAAGTCCCTCTACTTTTTCAATCATAACATTAACTATACTATTATTCTCTACATTATCATTAATAATAACTGGTATAAAATTAGAAGTATGTACTACTACCAAACCATTATCATGTATTTCAACTACCCCATCATATACCTTACCAATCTTACTATTATAAAACTTATTCTCATATTCATTAGATAAAGCAAGTACTTCATGAACTCTTCTTTTCTTAGTAGTACCATCAATATGACCATCCATTTTATCCGCTACTGTACCTTTTCTTCTAGAATATGGAAAAGTATGTATCTTAGTAAAACCAATCTTTCTTAGAGTATTCATAGTATCATTAAAATCATCATCACTCTCTTTAGGAAAGCCCACTATTAAATCAGTAGTAAGAGAAATATCTTCAATGTCTCTAAGACTATCTACCATACTTAAAAATTCACTAGTATTATATCTTCTATTCATTAATTTTAATATCTTATCACTACCAGATTGAAGAGGTATATGTAAATGCTTAGCCATAACTTTATTATTTTTTAGTAAATTTCTAATACCAGGAGTAATCTCATTAATCTCAATTGAAGATAATCTAATTCTATAAATATTAGGAATCATCACTAATTCATTAAGTAATTCTTCCAAACTACTATTAATATCTATACCATACTTGCCAGTATGAATACCAGTAAGAACAATCTCTTTATATCCTTCATTAACTAATTTAGTAACTTCTCTAATAACATCATCTTTATTCTTACTTCTAACTCTACCCCTAGTATAAGGAATAATACAGTAAGAACAAAAAGCATTACAACCATCTTGAATCTTAACAAAAGCCCTAGTATGACTATCAAAACTACTAATCTCCATCTTCTCAAAATCCACTTTACTAAGATCATAAATAATCTTCTTCTTCTCTTTAGTCTCAATATAATCCTCAATTATCTCTACTATTCTTGACTTATCTTTATTACCAAGAACAATATCAACATCAATATCATCAGCATTAACCTGACTGTAGCAGCCCATAACTACTATAATCGCAGAAGGATTATTCTTCTTAGCCCTATTTATCATCTTTCTAGATTTCTTATCACTCTCATTAGTAACACTACAAGTATTAATAATATAAATATCAGCCTTATCTTCAAAATCCACTATCTCATAATTATTATTCTTTAATATATTAGTAACAAGTTCACTTTCATATATATTAACTTTACATCCTAATGAACATATACCTACCTTCATACTTCTTCCTTCTTTCTTCCATAGTATTTTATCATAAAATAAATTTATTTTCTATAGTTTTTATATTTAAATTATTATTTAACAACAAACTATTACACGAAAAAAAGGAACAGCGTTCCCTTTTCTCCCTCTAATACAAGAGGCACTTCATTACATATACATAATATTACAAAATAGAATAAATGTAAATATGTAACTATTATATTTTATGTGTTTTTTCTATTTTTTTACTTATTTTACATTTTATATGTGACTATCATATTATTTATGCGCTAAAAAGATACTAACCAACTGGTATAGTATCTTTACTCATAGTAATTGGTGATGTACTTTTTAATGGTGGAATTAATTTTATTGAAACTATTTCTTCACTTTTTAATGCACCAATTAATGTTAAATCATTATCAACAAAAAAGGTCTCAATAATTGTTCTACCACCATCTATATCTTTTAAAGATAATATAGGATAATTATTTTGATATAAACTTCTATACAAAAAATAATTACCCTTCAAAAAAACTTTTCTACAAAGCAAATCATCTTTTCTTATCAATAATTTAGCCTTAGAAAGCCTATTCAAAAACATAGGTAAATATTTAATCCTATTTTTAATATTTACCCAAGAAATATTTGAGTGACCATTTTTTATACCTTTCATTATATCATTATAAGTTATTTCACCATTTTTAATTTTTTCAAATCCCACTGCACCCCTATATTCATTTCTATTTTTCTTACCTTTAAAAGCGTGATGTAATCCTATCAAATGAGGAAACGAATTAATATCAAACATAAACTTCAAAATTCTATTATCTGTTTTTATTTCACAAATATAATCATCAAATTTTTCAAAGTATAATGCTAAATCCTTTAAGGAATATTTAGTCATATCCATTTCTTTATCTATCTTTAATAAATCATAATACATAAAAGCCCCCTTACATATAAATTAAAAAGTCTCACTAAGAGACTTCTACTTACAAAAATTGGTCTGGACTGTATATGACGACAGCCTGCGTCACAATACTGGATATTAACGTCCACCAGCGTGGATTACCACCGACCACTAGTGGTAACAGCTCTCCTGTCACTAATATTATACACATATTTAACTTTTTTTTGCAAGTGTTTTTTTAATTTTTCTCAAATATTTACTATTTTTCTATCTCTTAACAAAATACTCATCATACCACTTAAGAAAACTATATACTGCCCATATCTTTCTATAATTATCTTTCTCTCTATTCTTATGTTCATCTAATATTTTAATTAAATAATCATTATTAAATAATTCTTTAGAAATATCAGTATTAAAAGTATTTTTAATCTCTTTATAGAAGTCTTCTTCTCTTATCCATTCTCTAATAGGAACAGGAAAACCAAGTTTCTTCTTTTTCCATGCATCATTAGGTATTACCTTTCTAGCGGCATTTCTAAGAGCCACTTTCGTAGTACCATCACTTACCTTATAATTCTTAGGTAACATTCTAGCAATATCAAATACTTTCATATCAGTAAATGGTACTCTAGATTCAATAGAATGAGCCATAGTCATCTTATCTACTATTGTAAGAATATTATTACTAAGCCAATATCTAATATCAACTGCTAGCATCTTATCTAGTTTATTATAATCTTTATATTCATCATAAACATCTTTAACAATATCCTTATTCTTAATATAATTATCTATCTTTAATACATCTTTAAGTTCATCATCATAATAAGTTCTATTAATACTAACATAAGATTCCTCTAATGGTAATCCTCTTCTTATAATATATCTAGTAATCTTATTCTTAGGAAGAATTTTACAAATACTAGCCATACTCTTTCTAATAAAGAAAGGAAGTTTAGTATAAAAGTTATCATCATAACTATTATATCCCCCAAAGAATTCGTCAGCACCTTCACCCGATAAAACAACCTTTACATCCTTGCTTGCAAGTCTAGATAAAAAGTATACAGCAATAGCACATCCATCCGCAGTAGGTTCATCCATATGGTAATATACTTCACTTAAAGCATTCATATATTCTTCTTTACTAATCTTTTCACTAATATTCTTAATATTAAGTTTATCAGTTAAATCTTTAGCATAATCAATTTCACTATACTTAGCCAAATCAAAACCAATAGTATAAGTCTTATCCGGTTTAGCAAGACTAACTAAATAAGAAGAATCAACACCACTAGATAAAAAAGAACCAACTTCAACATCACTAATTAAGTGATGCTCGGTAGAATCTTTCATAGCAGTACTAATATCTTTTACTACTTCATCAAAACTCTTATCAGTATTACCAAATTCTACTTTAAAATATCTATCAATTTTAATCTTTCTCTTCTTTACATCTATTGTCATAGAGTGTCCACTAGGAAGTCTATATACCCCTTTAAAGAAAGTCTCATCAGTAGGAGTAAAACTAAATGTCAAATAAGCTCCTAATAATTCTTTATTAAGTACTTTCTTAAATTTAGGATAAGCAAGAAAACTCTTAATCTCTGAACCAAATAATATCGTATCACCATCATGATAATAATATAAAGGTTTAATACCAAACTGATCTCTTGATATAAATATCTCTCCCTTATTCTTATCATAAATAGCATAAGCAAACATACCTCTTAATTTCTTAGGTAAATCATGCCCCCACTCTTCATAACCATGTAATACTACTTCAGTATCAGATTCAGTTTCAAACTTATAATCAGTAAGTTCTTCTTTTAATTCTTTATAATTATATACTTCACCATTATACATAATAAGAATACTTTTATCTTCATTATATATAGGTTGATTACCTCCTGCTAAATCTATAATAGATAATCTTCTTTGCCCTAAGGCAACATCACCCTCTACAAATATACCTTCAGCATCAGGTCCCCTATGAAGTATCTTTTCATTCATACTTTTAATTAATTTATCTTTATTCTTATCTTTACTTATAATTCCATTAATTCCACACATATAAATACCTCACTTATACTTAGTATACCACAAAAGAAAAAAAGTAAAAATATTTTTACTTATTATTTACTCTTTCTTTACAAAATCTTTTAACTATTTAGTTTCTATTTCATTTATATATTGATAATTTAAGTTATTTTGGGATGTGATTACTGTTTTACCTAAATTTTTTTCCAAATCATCTCTTGCCACTTTAGCAGTATGTCCACCCATTTTAGCTATTTTTTTATTTTGTTCTAATCCATATGGTTTATACTCTTTTGTTAATTCTCGAGTTGTTATTTTTATATCTGTCATTTTTAATGTTTCATCTTTAGCTTTAAATTTGAAAGTGTCACAATTTGTGATAGTTTCATTTTCAGTTGGTTAGTATTACTAACCAACTCTATCATTATGCAATTTGTCTTTTAACATTTTCCAATAATTTCTTGATTTTTTTATAATCACTATTTGTTAATGGATGCGATTATATCTACAACTTCATTCTAACTTTTCAAGAGGCTTAATGTTATTTTTTTATATATTCTTCTTATTAAATCTTTCTTTATAAGAACAATGTTTACATATATCTAAATATACTTTATTATCATTAAATCCATTAATAGTATTTTTAAATTTATCACTACTTATAATATCTTCCATACTATCAGTAAAGATATTACCTAAATTGCTTTCTCCTTCACTATCTAAGCAGCAGATACTAACTACCCCATTTGATAATATAGCTAGTTGACTTTTACCACCTAAACAAGTTCCTTCTTCTTTATAATAACTACTACTAGTACTAGGCCAATCAAACTTACTATCTAAACTTAAATAAACTTTATTATCTAACTTCATTTTATCATATAATTCATTTACTTTATATTTAAGTCTAATCATATCTAAATATTTATTATTTAAAGTATCTAAACTCTTATCTAATGTCCAAAATCTATAACTAATATAAGGATATTCTAAATTATCTACTACTTCAAATATATCTTCTAAATAATTATCTTTATTATTCTCACTATGTAGTGATATATTTATTTGATATATATTATCATACTTACTTAGTATATCTAATCTATCTTTAAGAAATACCCCATTAGTAGTAATACATACTTTTTTATTATATTTCTTACATATACTTAGTATATCATCTAAATAATGATGACTAAGAGTTTCTCCCTTAACATGTAAATAAATATAATCAGTATACATAGTAATCTTACTCATAACTAATTCAAATTCATCTATACTCATTTCTTTTTTATTTCTTTTACTATTACTACAAAAAGAACACTTTAAATTACAAATATTAGTTATTTCTATATATATTCTTTTAAACTTCATACTATTACCCCTTTAACTACTTAGTATTATATAATATTTATTATCTTAAATCAATACTAACTATTTATTTACCTTTCATGAAAATCCAAGGTATTTTCATGTCCAATCTAGCCTAATTCTTAGTCTATATTGGAGTCTCATTAGACCTATCATATTTACAGTTAAAACCAAAAGAAAAAAGCCATATCAATTAAGTATTCACCCCGAATATAATAGATATGGTTGATATTTCTTTTTAGATTATAAGCTAAAAAGAACACTCTAAGACTATTTAGACTTAGAGTGAATAGAATAATATTTACATATATCTTTTAATTTACAATCATCACATAGAGGATTAATACTCTTACACTTATATCTACCAAAGAATACAAGTTGATGATGAATCTTACTAAGACTATCTTTAGGAAATAAATAATTAAGTTTATTCTCTACTTCAAGTACATTATCATCTTCATCAGCTAAATCAAGTCTCTTACTAACCCTATTAACATGAGTATCCACCGCTACTAAAGGTTCATTATATATAACAGATAAAAAAACATTAATAGTCTTTCTCCCTACACCAGGTAAACTACTTAAATATTCCCTATCGTTAGGAATAATCTTAATATTATCACTAATTAATCTATTAACAATCTCTTTAATAAATATAGCCTTCTTCTTATAAGTACCAATAGGTCTAATAATACTTTCAATATCTTTAATATCAGCCTTATTAAGTTTCTCTAAAGAATCATACTTCCCAAATAAAACCCTATTAACCATATTAACTCTCTTATCAGTAGTCTGTGCACTCATAACAATAGCCAGTAATAACTCATAATCTTTATTATACTCTAACTCACACTTAGGATTAGGAAATAAATAATCTAAGTAATCAATTATCTTATTAATCATCATTTAACCAATCATAGTAGAAGACTTCTCTATCTTCTTTCTTACTCTCTCTCATCTTTTCTTTAGCAGCCATAACATCTCTCTTAGTCTTATAACCTTTCTTTCTCCAAGTATAAAGAACAGTCTCAATATATCTAAGACTATTAGCCCCATTATATATAGCCTCTTTTAAAGCCTCCATAATAAGTTCATGAGAAAAATTATCCTCTATCCAACCATTAATAACCTGACATTCCATAGGAGATATAGTCCTACCAAACTCACTTTCAAATACAGAATAAATATCACTATTATCCAAAGTCTTCTCTTCATCTTTCTTATCAATAACTAAAGACATAATCTTACTATATAATAAATCTAAAGATATATATTCAGCACTCTTACCATCACTATTCTTCTCAACAATAATAGATATAATCTTCTTCTCACTAAGATTATTAAGTAACTCCATAACCTTATACTTATCCATACCAAGAGACTCTCCTATCGAACTAGGATCATATATAACCTTGTCTCCCTTATCAATAACAAATATAAGTATAATAAGTTCTTCAGCAGTAATACCAAGTCTTAAATAATAATTAAATAAATATCTCGGTAACACAATAGGTTTCATCCTAAGTATCTTCTCTAACCCTTCCATCATATACCTCCTACATCTATATCAAATACCTCTTCTAAAGTACTAACATCATAATATTTATAAGTAAGTTTATCCTTATCTCTTACCTTATCTTCGTAGTAGATATTACTTCTTCTATAAACAATATCTAACTTACTAGCAGATAATTCACTAATATCTTTACTATATACCTTATCATAATTCAAATCAAATACATAAACATATTTATCATCTTTAACTATATAATAATTATTACTCTTATTATAATAACTAATATTTTTAATATCAGTATTACTATATATATCATTCAATATACCCTTCTTATATTTATTATTTCTACTTACCGGAACAATAAATATACTAAGTATTAAAATAATTATAACTATAATAACAATAATATAACAAATAATATTCTTCTTCTTTCTTTTCATTAATTCCCTCACTATAACTGTTCTTATTATACTATGAAATTAACTTTTTGTGAATAGTTTTTCCTCTTCTTTTATATGATGTTACAGTATAATCATCCCCTTCAAAAGTAATTGTAGTATAACAATCATTATCTATAGTATAAGAATCAATCCATACTCTAGCTAACATATACATAAACCTATAATTAAACTTAGTATAACTATCATATAAAAGTACCATATTATCATTTAATTCTATATAAAAATCTTTATTTATATCATATAAATATATAAAATTACAATTCCTATAATCACTATCCTTATACCTATCCATATAAATACATAACTTCTTATTATTCATCATAATCTCTATCTTATCATCCCTTCTATAAATAATATCATTATTACAAAAATACCTAGTCTTATTAATATCAATAACATAATCATAATAAATATCATCTATATCATTTAATATTACCTTATAAAAAATATCATTCTTATTAATAAGTAATATAATCCCAGTATCATTTTTAATAAATCTAATAGAATTATCTTCAAGAAAATTATAATCTTCTCTATTATCTTTATAACTACAAGAACATATAAATAAACACATTATTATAAGTATATATTTCATACTAAGTAATATGCAAATAAAAAGAAAAAAGACATAAGTCTTATTCCATATAATTATCTATAACATATCTCTTAATATCATCATAAGTATTAGCAAGTTTATTATATAATATCTTCTTCTCAATATCATCCATAATATCCTTAATATATTTACCAGGTTCTTTTCCTAATATTTTACTAATATCATTACCATGAATAACAATATCTCTTCTAGTAAATATTGGTAATTCACTCTGCATCTTATTTAAATTTCTCTTTGATAACCCCTTAATATCAGCATATACAGTACATAAATATAAACCATATTTATATAATAAATAATTATCAAGTTTATCATACTTAAGTAACTCTCTAAGACAAAGAATCTGCTCTTTCTCAACTTTAGTAAAAGGATAAATATCCTCTACTTCTAGCTGACACCATATGCCAATTAAATCAGTACATAGTATAATATTACTAAGATTATTAATACCAAGTACATTAGTAAGATTAAGATCAAGTATTAACCTTCTACCCATCTCTTTATTCTTAGAAGAAAATATCTTATCTAATTCCTCTTTCTTTCTCTCCATAGATAATTTCTTTAATAAATATCCATACTTTCCTAAGTAGTAGTAGGTCTTCTTCTCAATATCAAACTCCAGAATAGTAGCAAATCTAATACATCTAAGTATTCTAAGAGAATCCTCTTTAATCTTATATCTAGGATTACCCACTGTTCTAAGTATCCTATTATCCAAGTCACTTCTTACTCCTAGTACATCAAGAACTTCACCCTTATCATTAATACATAAAGTATTAATCGTAAAGTCTCTTCTAAGTAAGTCCTTCTTTATATCCCTAATATACTTAATCTTAATAGGTCTTCGATTAGACTCATACTTAATCTCTTTTCTAAAAGTAGTAACATCAAACTTATATCCCTTATAAGTAATAACAACACTACCATATTGCATATCAGATACCTTAACATCCTCGAATATATCTAGTATCTCTTTAGGAGTAGCACTAGTACATATATCAATATCATTACTCTTTCTTCCAAGTAATACATCCCTAGTATAACCTCCTACTATATAAGCAGCATATCCATTATCATTTAATATTCTAAGTAATTCTCTTGCTTTATCTTCCATAATACCTCTCTATACATATTATACCAAATCAAAGAAAAAATGCAAAGTAACATATAGTTACTTTACACTTTTATTATTTATATTCCTCTACTTGCTTAATAATTATATCAATAAATTCATCTTTTTCTATAGTAGTACTATTCTCTTTACCAAACATACGATAAGTAATAGTATTATTATCTCGCTCATTATTACCAAGAACTAAAGTATATGGAATCTTCTTAGTTTGAGATTCTCTAATCTTATATCCCATCTTTTCATCTCTAGCATCTAATTCTACTCTAAAACCTTTACTTCTAAGTTCATCAACTACTTTGTTAGCATACCCTAAATGATATTCATTATTTACTGGAATAACATTAATTTGTACTGGACTAAGCCATAAAGGAAGTGCTCCCTTAGTTTCTTCAAGAATAAAGGCTGTAAATCTATCAAATGTACCAAATATAGCTCTATGAAGTACTACAGGTACCTTTTTCTCACCATTAGAATCAATATAAGATAAATTAAATCTTCTAGGAAGTAAGAAGTCAAGTTGACAAGTAGACAAAGTAATCTCTGGTCCAACAGCGGGTTTAACTTCAACATCTAACTTAGGTCCGTAGAAGGCAGCTTCTCCAATAGCTTCAGTATATTCTACTCCTATCTCATTTAATACTTCTCTAAGTTCATTCTCAGCCTTATTCCACATCTCATCATCATCAAAGTATTTATGTTTATCTTCAGGATCTCTAAGAGATAATCTAAACTTATAATTATCAAGTCCAAAGTCCTTATATACATCTAATATAAGACTAACTACTTCTTTAAATTGATCTTTAATTTGATCAGGTCTAACAAATAGATGGGCATCATTTTGACACATACATCTAACTCTCTCTAAACCTTTAACAGCTCCACTAGCTTCATATCTAAAGTCAGTAGCAAACTCTCCTATCTTAATAGGAAGTTCACGATAAGAATGAATCTCATTACCATAAATTAACATATGATGTGGACAATTCATAGGTCTTAATACAAACTCTTCATCATCAACTTTCATAGAAGGGAACATATTTTCTTTATAATGATCCCAGTGTCCTGAAGTCTTATATAAATCTACTGTTCCTACACATGGAGTATATACATGTGAGTACCCTAGTTTTTGTTCCTTAGCATAAATATAATTCTCCAAGTTCTTTCTAACAATTGCTCCATTAGGAAGCCATAAAGGCATACCCTTACCAACTAAATCATGAGACATAAAGATATCTAAGTCTTTACCAATCTTACGATGATCTCTCTCTTTTCTCTCTTGTAATTCAGTTAAGTAACTATTTAAATCTTCTTCATTTCTAAAACATACTCCATATATTCTCTGAAGCATCTTATTATTAGAATCAGCCTTCCAATAAGCACCACTTACTTTTATTAACTTAAAGTATTTTAATTCTTTAGTAGTGTCAACATGTGGTCCACGACAAAGATCAGTAAAATCTCCTTGTGTATAACAAGATATAACTTGTTCATTCTCATCCATTCTACTAATTAAATCAATTTTATATGGATCATCATGAAACATTTCTAAAGCTTCATCTTTACTAATTTCATGTCTAACTATTCTCTTACCATCTTTAGATAACTTCTTCATTTCCTTTTCTATTTTAGGTAAATCTTCTTCTTTGATTACTTCATCACCTAAGTCAATATCATAATAGAACCCCTCTTCAATTACTGGTCCTACCCAAAATTTAGCATTAGGATATAAATGCTTAACAGCTTGTGCAAGTAAATGTGCACAAGAGTGATTTAACTTACTTAAATCTTCATTTTCTTTAATATTTATCATTTTCTATTCCTCCAATTCTTCTTACTATTTTTAATTTGTTTTCTTTTTATTTTTTCTTTTTCTCTTTTACATATTTTTTTACATTCTCTATAATATGTATTATCAGTAGTAGTATGACTTGTTACTATTCTATCTATTATTCTAATACCATTATCACTATAACCTACTAGTTTCTTTCTTAATATAATTAAATCACTTAAATTAAGATTAGATATATCCAGTTGCCAAGTCTCATACTTATTTTTTCTCCATACCGTTACTGGTATAAAATTATTTTCCATAACCAAACCCTCCTATTTATGAAAAAAAGACCTCTAAAAGGAGAGAATACATATCTCGGTACCATCCTTCTTTGGCCTTAATTTAGATAACGGCTACTAACCGGTAATCTCTTTCGAGTACGCTATAAAGGTAGTAATTATATATCTTTATTATTAGTTTTCACCAAACACTAACTCTCTATAAATAAAATATATATAATCTTGTCCTTCTCATTGCTTTCAAATATAAATATATTATATTCTTATTTTTTATCTTTGTCAATTACTTTTTATCTATTTTCCACTTCAGCCTGTAGTCTTCCGTGGTATGATGAAGCCTTAAGTCTTCATCATAAATATTTATTTATCTTATATTTAAACTAATTTTAATTTCTTCAATTATATGTCCAACATTTCCTTCTCCAGCATATCTTGACATATCAAAAAAATTATCATTTACATCAACCCATTCCAATTTATTAACTTCTTCTACTAAATCAACAGCATTATTTAAAATACCATAATAAACTTCTATCGTTTTATCAAAAACAATATATTCCATATTCATAAAATGTATTAAAGAAATATCTTCTCTACTTATATTAGTTTCTTCTTGTAGTTCTCTATAAGCTTCATTTAACCCATCATTTTCTTTTTCTATTTTACCACCAACCAAGTTATACATTCCCTTATATGGCTCTTTAGTTCTTTTACACATTAATGTTTTTCTAAAATCTTTATCAAATATCACAATTACATTATATTTTTTCATTTCCAACACCTCTACCTAATTATATCACATAAATAACTTTAATTATAATCATTTATTAAAAGTTTCATTTAATATAGATATATATTTACTTCTCATATCAGTAAGTATTGTATCAAGTATTTCAAAAGAAATATCTCTTTCACTCTTATTTGTAGTATCAAATAAATAAAAATTAATATTTTCTTTATTAGATAATTCTTTAATATTCATAAGTGAATCATTATATTCATTAATATTACCTTCATTTAGAAAAGTCCTTTTTTCTAACGATGCATTAGCAGTATAATCTCTTCTTAAAGAAGTTAAACTATCAGTATATAAACCTATTATAATATCAATCTTATTTTTAATTATCGGAATATATTCATCTATATAATTATCATATTCTTCTTTAGTCACTCCATTTTTATTATATAGTCTATCCATCCATATCATTCTATCAAAAAGAGATCTATCTATTAATATAATATCATTATTTTTATTAATCTCATTATCTAAATCTTCTAAAACATATTTAGGAATTTCAGTATTAATAATTTTTTTATAATCATCTTTTAATTTAGGATATATTTCTTTCTTATATCTCTTTGAAGTAGTAAATTCTTCTAATGTACTAGTAGTAAAACCACCCTTCTTAAAAAAGTCATATAAATTATTCATAAGAGTAGTTTTACCAGTTCTTGGTGTTCCAGTAAACTCTATTACATATGGTTTATTATTATCAAGTACACTAATCATCTTATATATTTCTTGTTTTCTATAATGTAATCTAATTAATTTATTATATTCTTCTTCTAGTCCTTTAAATATTTTTCTTTCAAGTTCATCATGTTTATTATCATTAAAGATATCATCAATAAGTAACTTTAATCTACTAAACATAATATAGTCTTTATCTTCTTTATATATCAAACTATTATATACCTCAGTATAATACCACTTTTGTTTATCAAAACCTCTTTTAAATGCTGAAAAATCTTTCTTACCTCTAACTTCAAAAATAATTCGCATATCTTCTAAATTACTTATCTTATCTGCACATACTACAGCCTTATGTCTTAAATCTAAATATTTTACTTTATCTATAGTAATAGTCTTTCTCTCTTCCCAACTTAAACTTTTATCTTCTTCAGTTGCACCAAGTACTAATGATACAATATCATCATTAAATTCATTTAATAAATCTTCTTTAGTATATTTAGTATCCTCAATTACATCATGAAGATAAGCAGCCGCTACCACATTATCATCATATCCATATTCACTCAAAATATTAGCAACATTTATAGGATGAATAATCATAGGTTTCTCTTTATCAGATTTTCTTATTTGTCCTTTATGTGCATTAATAGCAAATAATTTTGCTTTTTCTTTTATATCTACATACATCATAATTCCCCTTTATAAAAATAAATTTTCATTGCATTATCAGAATAACAAGGTTTAGAAACATCTATATCAAGAATATTTCCGATACAGTGGATTAAAAACTGTGAAGCTATTAATAAATCGTATTCACACAAAACACCATCATAACTACTTTCAATTACTAAATTATTGCCATTTTTCAAATAATCTAAGAGAGATTCTTCATATAGAGAAGCCGTTTTTGATTTAAAATAAAAGCTATTTTTATTATTTAAATTTTCATAATTAATAAATCTACCATGAGAAAAATTTTTCTTTTCATGAATAATAGCATTAACAAGGCCAGATTCTATAATTTTACTTTCAAAATCAGCAGCAGCACTTTTTGTGTAATCTCCAGCAAAAATATTTATTGTATCACCATGGTTTATCATAAGTTTAATTTTTTCAATAACTTTTTTATTCTTAAAATATGTACTCCACTTTTCAATAGTTCCTTTTATGAATTCATCAACATTTATCCTAATATTTGCTTCATTGAAATAATATTTTAAAAACAAACTAGAAGGACTAATAGTACCTTCGAAAGATAAAAAGCCTCTTTCTTTTCCTCTATTGTTTGAAGTTCTATAAGTAATTATATTATCTTTAACAATATTGGTTTTTAAAACTATTTTAGATAATTCACCTTTAGTAATTATATATTTATTATTGTTATCAAAATTTTTAGTACTTATTAGTAAATCATTTGTAGTTCCAGAATAAGAAAACAATATTACTTTATTTACTTTACTATTGTTTCTATAAATAATATCTCTTGGTAACATAGCAAATGTATTACTTCCATACAAGTCGTTAATGACAATAGATGAAAATATACTTGCAGCATAGGAGCCACCACTACCAGTAAATATATAATTATCATCAGTATTAAATTCTATGTTATATAGTTTTTCTATTGCATCACTATTAATTGCATTCAAAGTTCTTATTTTCAAATTATTGATATTGATACTACATCTTTTAATTTTCTTTCTTTCCACTAGCTCAAAATCGTCACAAGTACAACAATGTTTAGCAGATTTAATCTTATATAAGCATTTTAAATGTCCTCTGGCGCCCATTTTCTTTACTACTTTAGAAGTTAATTTGATAGAATTATCATACCACTTTTCAAATTTATTAATATCAAAATTTAAATTTGTTTTAATCCAATCTTTTATTATACTAGAAAAGAATGCATCTCCTGCTCCTGTTGAATCAACTTCTGGTGTAGAGCAAGTAAGAGAATATTTGTATACATTATTATTGTAAATAAATTCAACACCTTTTTTTCCAAATGTAATAGTTATTAATTTAGGTTCAAAAATACTATATAATTGTTCATCTGAATCAAGATTAAATCTAGTTTTCAAATAATTTGATACACGCTCATTAAAATTAATAATTGAAAACTTATGTTTCATCTTTTTTATTATTTCTTCATTAGCAAGTTTTTCAAATTCAAAATATTGTCCCAAATCAAGTAATTTATTATTTTGTGTATTATCAATAATAATCTGATTTTTATTATTTAAATTATCAAAAACTAATATATCATCCTCTTTTATTTTATTTAAAATATCATCAGTATCTATAAGAGAATTATCATACCATTTCTTATTGTTACAAATGGGACATCTTTTTTTTGAAATAAACTCAAGTCTATTATTTGTATCAAAGTAAGATACATGAAAACATCTAGTAGAAACATTATCCAATATTTTTATATTTGTAATATCAACCTTTAAATCTTCTAGACTCTTTATTGAAATCATACCTGCCTTATCATTACCACAAACACCAAAAACAGAAGTTTCTATTCCCATATTAGACAAATTTGCGATAATATTATGTGAAGTCATTCCACCATTTACACCCAACAATTTACCATCTTTATAGTAATAATCAGTAACCAAATCCCCAATACTCACTACTCTCATTTTTTTAATCTCCTTTTTTTAAACGAAACTTCGCTATTTTCTTTATAATCGTGATTTTTTATTAAACAATTAATAATTTTTTCTCTATTTAAATCAAATATTCCCAAAGAATCCAAATACGTTTCATTTTCTTGAAAATCTACCCAACTATATGGACTTTGAAAACATAAACCAGTTACATATTCAAAAAATAAATTATAATCAACAGCGCCATGATTTTTCATAAACATTTGATTAATGCGATTTACATCAGGATATCTAACTACATTAATATTTTCAACATTTAATCCATCGTCATAAAAAGAATTAATTGCAAGTTGCATTGTTTTACCGGTAAGAATATTGTCATCAAGTAATACTATATTCGAACTTTTTATATTACCTATTCTTGTTATTCCATCATAATTATTAATATTAAATTTTCTTAAATCAACCAATTGTTTGTTTTTATATCCTGAAATATTTTTACTAAATTTAAATAATAAAATATCTTCTATATTATGATTAATAACTTTGTAAATAACAGGAAGTTCTATTCCACCGTAGCACATTCCACAGACTCCAAAACTTTGGTTATTATGCTTTTTATCAGCATCAATTTTTACAGTTAAATAATTCTCAGCAAAATTATCTATTTCCCTATATGCCCTATACTCTTTTGAATAATCGTGATTGCCAAAAGCAAAATTAAAATTTTCCTTTTTCATTATTTCATTGATTGAAATAACAACATTTTTAACATCACAAATATTTAATTTAAATTTATTTTCAAAACAAATTTTTGCCATTAACAATTCAGTTAAATACAAGTTTTTATATAAATTATTGATATCATTATTCTCATTAGAATTTATATTTATTAAGATATTATCTTCATTGTAAACAGATACCAATTTATGATTAATTAATAACAAAACTATATTCCTTATATTGTCTAACAATCCAAGTACAAGTTTTTTACTCATTATATCAGAATAATCATAACCAATGTTTAATGCATCAACAACACTATTCAAGAATTCAATATTATTTTCATACCACTCTTTTACATTATCTTTAGATGTGAAATCTTTTCCATCAACACTTTGTCTATTAGCTAAAAAATAATAATATGTTTTTGAGCCTCTCAACAGATAATTAAAATCATCTCTTAATGCATAAAATAAACTTTTTCCAGTACCAGTAGCAAACACCATTTTCAATGGATTAGTAGAGTCAATCATTTCCCATTCGTACATTGGTATTTTTACACTTCCACTATTACAATCAAAAATATCATTAATTCCATATATTGTTTCAAAATTTTCATTAATTTTTTGATTATATTTAGATAAATATTTATTTTTTCCATGAAAGATATCATATTCGACTTTAGCATATTTTTTAGTATATACATCTTTAACTGAACTTTCTAAACAAATAGTTGGTAATATTTTTGCCTTACTTATTAAATACAAGGTTGCATTTATTCCTTTTAAAATTATACCATTATCATTAAAGATTGGAAAGCATTTATCAACAGCACCAGATACTTTATCAACACTATAGCCCTGTTCACAATTCAGCATAGAATAATCATTTCCTATAAAATCACCACAATCGCCAATTCTCATCATTGATGCTTTTGGAACACCAATAATTCTTTCGGCCTGCTCTATTGCTTTATTTTTGTTTGTAGTACCAACTTGTATAACATTATTTTCTTTATAAACACCTCGTGTAACTGTTAATTCATTTAAATTATTTTTCTTTATTACTGAGTTTACTAAATCAAGTACCATTTGCACAAAATATTCGTCATTTTCTTTTAAAACAAAACGGACATTTAATATTTTTTTATTTACAGAATCTTTTGAATATGAAACATCACAAATATCATAAAGTGTTTCTTTATCTATTTTTTTATCAAAAATTTTCAATTGATTCAATTTATTATCATTACTAATATAAATACATTTATTAAACATCCTATCACCATCGGTGTAAAATAATCTAGCACCATCATTAGTTAAAGCATATATTCTCATCAATTCATTATTATTTACATCATATAAATTTAACAATTTAAAACGTATATCCTCCACTAATCGACTTAAGCCTGTTGAACCTCGACCTGTAATAAAAACTATAGGTATTTTATGTTTTAACAAATCAGCAATCATTTTGATTGCTCTTTCATCAATTTTACTAGAATTTAGTTCAGTTAATGTTCCATCTATATCAAAACATACAGCATTATATTTTTGTTCAAGAGAATTTAAATAATTTTTTATTGTAATTTTATCATTCATGTTCTTTACCTCCTTAATAAAAACTCTAGACTTTTTACCCTTGTTTTATTATTTTTGGTTAAATTTTCATCAAATAGTAAGCCATTTCCACCATTATTAATCCAGCCAGTTATGTTCTTTTCTGAATCATCTATAAGCAATTGTTCGTTTGGAAGTATAATATTATGCTTTTGTACATCAGGAGGTACAAAAATAATTGGTGAAAAAATGTTACGATTTTCCCTCAAATCATATGCTTTTATTTTCATTTCTTTTAAACTATGAATTTTTGTAAGAATTGCTATATTCTTTTTCATCATTTCAAGTTCTCTAATAATTTCTACAGAATTATTAATAGATTTTGCTCCACAAATAATATATTCCCATTCACCATCAAGCATATCAGCTAAAGCAAAATAATCATCAAATTCCTTCCCGTCATGATGATTTAGAAATCCTCTTTCTTCTTTTTTTCTCAACATTCTTTGTTCAGAATCTAAAATAACTCCATCACAATCAATAAATACAATTTTTTCTTTCATTCTTTCACTCCTTCGAAAATATTATACAATCTTTAAAGGAAATATATCGTCTTTATTATTTAAGTTTTAATAATATAATCTTTTTTAAATCAAAATGTCTAATAGAACCTCTAAGTTTACAAAAAGCAGTAACATAAATATTATCTTCAAATTCAAACATATTTATAGGGATAATTTCTCTTTTAACTATCTTACCTGATGTACCTAAATAATCAATTAATAAACTTTTCTTATCTTTAATACATTTATCAATAATATTAATTTTCTCATCATTTTTATTTACTGTTACATCAACATTTTTATATTCTGATAATATTTTATTAGTATTATAAATAGAATGTAATTTTTTATTTAACTTATTAAAATCACTAATTAATTTATTATCACTAATATTCTTAATATTCTCTTCTACTCTATCTAATACTTCCAAATCATATTTATTAAAATAATCTATATTCATAATATCATTTTTATTTATATAATATCCACCACCAGGTCCTTTAAAAGATTCTATAATATAACCAGCCATTTCTAGTTGCTCTTTATAATATCTCACCATTCTCTCTGTTACTCCAAGTTCCATACTAAGTTCTTTAACAGAATATACTCTACCATTTGATAATAACTTTATCATTAAAAATGCATTAGATATTTTACTCATACTTCACCTACTTTGTCTTAATCAAAAATATTATATCATACATAATAAAAAATAAGTACTATTATTTCAAGTACTTATTTATTTTATTCATTGATAATATCAATATTAGCATAATCATCATTAATATGATTAACAAGAGCAGGAATATTAAACTTTGATAATCTTTTTATAAACTGTTCAAATGTAAGAAAGAATATATCTATTCTATATATTAATAGTTCATCAATATTAGTTACACCAATATTCCTCATATATTTAATAATCTCCACAGAATCTTTAGGATTACAAGATAAATCAAATATAGCAGTCTCATCATTATTCTTTATCATTTCAACTAAAACATCATTACTTATACCAACATTCTTTAAAAAATCAATCATCCTCTAGCAACCCCTTTCAAATTACCAAAAGTTCTATCTAAACAAGCAGTAATATTTCTATATTGTTCTTCAGTTAATATACTATTTTTACATATTGCATAAAGAATAGCATTATAAGTACCAGCTATACGATTCTTAATTAATGTTTCATATATTCTAAGTACCTTAAACCTAGATATAATAACTCCGTTAAAATCATATCTTAAATCATCAACCTTATATTCTTCTATTGCAGTAATAAAATAATTATTACTAGCAAGAATTATCGAACCAGCATTTCTATCTCTATTAACCACTTCATCATACATAGGATTAAAACTAGGTATATATTGACTAACAACCTCTTGTTTATTACTACGATTAATTCCATAACCATTCTTAGAATCATTAGAAATCTTACCTAAAAATTCAATATTTTGTGTTCTTCTTTCACTATATATTGGATCTCCCAATTGTTTTGCCTTTACAATACGATAAAACATTAGATCATCAGGTCTTCTAATAACATATGAAAAGTTTGATAAAATGTATCTATAACATCCAAGTTCAATAAATTGATCAATCGCAGATAAAGGATTAGAAGCAATTAATGAATATAATGTTCTATTATATACATTTTTCGGTATACCATAAAATTCAAAGCAATCAAAATTTCTTTGTAATTTTTCTGGAGTACTACTAAGTACAGTCTTACATTTAATAACAACTAAATTAATATCAAAACCATTTTCTAATAATAACTCCCTGTTTTTCACATACTTATCAAATGCCGGAACAACATAGTCCTTATCAGTTTTACCACCATCAGGACCAGGTTCATTACTACCACCATTTCTTCTTTTATATTTTCTTTTACCTTTAATAAACATTGACGGAGTATCTAAATATTCAGAAAAGATTCTTTCTACAGATAAATTACCAGAAGAAATTCCAACAAGTTGTTTTCTATTTTTTTCAACATCATCTTTAATATTTTTAATAATTACAGACAAAATAGTACTATTAGAATTAATAAATATTACTGCTAGTTTACAACTAGTATTATTTATATCAATTCTAAGACTATTCTCAGCAAGAACATCAAGCATTCCCCTAATATTATTTATATTACCACAACTAAGTAATTTATCTTTATCATCTTTTTCAAACTTTTCAAAGTCATAGCCATACTCTTTAAATAGATTAACTAACTCTTCTCTATCAACACCAGCTTCCTCAATGACTAGAATATCCTCTTCCTGTTCTTCCATTTCATTAGAATTAAGTGTAGTTAAAGATAATAAACTTAATTCTTGAACAATTGTTACTTGTTCTTCAACTGATAAAGTAGAATCCTTTAAAATATTAACAATATTCATAATATCATTTGAATTTAAATATCTTTCATTATTATAAAGAGCAGTTACTTTTTCTATAATTTCATCAATTTCTTTTAATTTACCATCTGTATCCTTTAATATCACACTAGAATCAACAATATGTTTTTTAATTTCATTTATTTCTTTAATTAATTCTTTCATTATATTTGATATATCTAATTTTTGTTCATCAGTAAGTGGATAAAATGAAAATTTTGATAATTCTTTATACATTTCTAATTTTTCAAGTATTTCAACACTAATATTCTCAAAGTTATTATCTATTTCTTCTATAGATAAACCTCTAATTTTTAATGGAGTAACTTCAACAGCAGATAATCTATCAGCAAAGTCATCAAAAGGTTTTACTAATTCTTTTGTTTTAGTTTCTAACTCATTAGAAAGATTAGTTCTAACATTATTTAAAACACTAATAATTTTATCTTCCATATTTACCTCCATAAACTCTCATCATCCAATTTTTTAAATGGATCCTTATATAATCTTTCACAATACTTATCAGAATCATCAATAAGTTCAGTAGCAGCTTTAAAACTTGCATCATCAAAATCAGTACTAAATAAATTAAATACATATCTAATGTTTCCTATTTCTTTTGCTATTCTCCTATTAACAGCATTATAAGTACCCTTACTTGAATCATTCATTTTAGTAGAACATTCAATAATCAAAAGAACATCAGCCTTTTCTACACCATAGGCTTCTTTAATTTTTTCTTGATTACTAGCAGATATAGGAATTCTATCATAAGTGATTCTAGCAGTACCATGTTTATATCGATGATGATCTATTTCATCTCTATAACCAGGAATATCACGATCAGGCGTAACCTTAACACTCTTTTCTCCTTGACTACCAATATAAAGATCGAAACCAGTTACACTAGGAGCATATAATCCTTTTGCTACACTTGACATTGCTTTCTTAAAAGTCTTAAATATTTCTTGCTGATCATCAACAATACTATAATTACCATCACTAAGTGGTAAAAAGACAAATAAAGTTTTTCTATCAGGAGTATAATGACTAATTACACTAGCATCATTTGTTTTATCATTATTATCTTCTTTACTATTTAGTAATTCATACTGTTTATTTAATCTTCTTAAAATATCTCTAATCTCTATCATTTGACTAACAAGACAACTATTCATTGCTTCTTCGTCACCAAGTTCAATAAACTCTCTTTCCATACCACGATCTTTTAAATATTCTTCATATGCACTATTAAACTTATCAATCAAATCAAAATACTTAACATAATTCAAAGAAAATTTAGGACTAATTTCTATTTTACTTTCACTATCTTCAGCAATGAAAGTTCTTATACTTTCAATCATATTTTTATCTTTTTTATCTAAACTATTATAATATTCAAGTTCTCTATTAGCAATTTCTAAATACTTTTCAATCTCTTTTTTCTCTTCTTCAGAAAAATCCTCAACTTGACTTACAAATTCTACTTCCTCTTGCTTTTTATATTCTTCATTAAACAAATCAATAATATACTTAAATATACTTATTACATCATCCTTATTATCTTTAAAATTTGGTATTAAATTAACTTTTAAATCTTCAAGTATAAGATTAAATTTATCATCAGTAGAATCATATATTGATTTTCTAGCTTCTAAAGAATAATCATCACTAAGTATATCTACTAAAGCATCATGACTTAATTCTATATCATTAGTTAATATATTCATAATTTCTAACATCTTATAATAAATCTCATTTTCTTTTGATGTTAATGCAAACTCAACTTCAGCTACTTCTGTCTTAGGTTCTTCTACTTTATTTCTATTTTGTTGTTTTATTTGTTCTTTTACTTTTGCTACATTATCCTTTTTAACTGTCTCTTCTCTAACTATTTTTAATTTTCTTAAATTTTCAGCATAATCAAGACTATCTTTAGAGAATAGAACAGTTAAACTTAGTATAACATTTTTATCTAGTGATGATTCATTTAAAAATTTAAAAAATCTTTTTAATTCATTTTCGTTTAAGTGTCTTACAATTTTTCCATCCTTAATTAAATCAAAATATTCTTCATACTCAGAAATTTTATCATCAGCTTCAGATTTAATCTTCATAATATTTTCTTTTAATTTTTCAATATTCGTTAATAATAAAGTATTAATCTTATTTAAATATCCTTCTGCCACAGGCTTTTGTGGCTCTTTAGCAAATCTATCATCACTAACTATAGCTATTGACTGATAAATTCTTTCTATAATTAGATTAACATCTTTACCTTCAAAAATAAAGTCAAAACAATCCCTTAAGTAATTTTTATCAATATTAGCATAATTACCACTAATTAAAGGACTATATATCTTTTCTAACTTAGCAACTTGTTCTTGTTTTTGTTCTATAAGTTTATTATTTTCTTCTATACTCTTAATCTTTTCACCAATATACTTTTTTAATACATTCAAATCATCCATAACTATCTCCTATTATAATTATCTCTATATTTATTCAAGATTAAATTTTTAACATTTTCATATTCATTATCAAAAAGCTCACATGAAGTATTATAAAAATTAATATCTAATTTTAATATAGATTGAAGTTCACATATACACTTTTTTAAATATGGTATATATCCTTCAAAAACATTATCATCATAATTAATTATTAATTCAATATCATTAAGTATATCATTTACATAATCAACTACTTTCTTATCATTACACTTTTTAATCGCAGCCTTTATAGTAATAATTTCTTTTTTAATTTTTTCTTTATCAGATAAACTTCTATTTCCTATTGTATATATTTCATTCTCAAAATTTTCTAACTGATTCTGATTAAAATTAGCTAATTTTGAATAATTAGAATATAATCTCAAAAAACTTTTTAACTTAAGTTCATCCTTTTCTGTCATCAAATATTTTTTAATAATTCTTATGTCAATATCCTTATTATTTCCCATAATTCACCTCTATTTTCTTTCACAAAGATTATATCATAAATATTTAAAATATAAAAGTTTATTTCAAATATTTATTTATTTTATTCATTAAATCATCTTTATCTATAGGTTTTATAATATAATCACTAAAACCACTATCTTTATAAATATCATCATATATAATATTACTATTCTTAGTAAGAAGTATAACCTTAGTATCAAAGCCTTTTATTTTATTAAGTTTATTCATAACACTAATACCATTCATATAAGGCATATCTTCATCTAGTAATATTAAATCATACTTATCACCTTTTCTAATTCTATCTAGGGCTTCTTTACCTAAATTAGAACTATCATATAGTATATTATGTTTATCTAATATCTTACTAATTAATTTAATACTAGAATTATTATCATCTATAATTAATATCTTTTTATTATTAACATAATTATCATAATTATCCTTATTATTAGTATATATCTTTTGATCTAATATAATAGTAACAATAGTTCCTTTATTATATTCACTACTTATAAGTAAATTACCACCCATTATATTAATAGTCTTTCTAGCACCATATAAACTATTTTGATCTTTAGTATTTTTATTTAAACACTTTTCTAAGTCTTCAGCTTTTATTCCAATACCAGAATCTTCTATCTTTATAATTAATCTAACTATATCTTTTTTAAAGATAACATTAACAGATAACTCTACATATCCTTTATCAGTATATTTATAAGAATTACCTATAATAGTATTTAATACATTCTTTAAATTAATACTATCTCCATATAAAGTATTAGGTAGATTACTATCTATATTAAATCTAAAACTAATATCTTTATCTTCAAATAATTCTCTATTTTTACTTATCACTCCTTTAAGTAATAATTTAATATTATATTTATTTTTAACAGTCTTAACATTAATATCATCAATTACATCAATATTATATATATTATTAGCCATACTATATAACTTGTTATTAGAAGATATTATCTCTCTAGCAAAGAATCTATTTTCTTCTAGATTATTACTATTTAGTATTACTTCAGAAGATTTATTAATATCACTAGCAATACTCTTAACTTCATTCATCATATTATATATAAGCATACTTTTATCTTCATTAGCAGCATCCGCTATTTTCTTAGACATATGTATCTCTTCAAGTAATTTCTTATCTGGATTTTCTATTGTAAAATACATAATTACTGTTATTAAGGCAAATGAACTAGAAATAATTTGTATTTCTGGAGCAATATTATTGACTAGTAAAAGTCCTCCTATTAAAAGAAGTAATAAAAGCATTGGAACTTTTTCTCTAAAAGTCATATTTTTAAAATATTTTATAAATAGTATAAAATCTAAAATGATTAAAAGAAAAGTAATTGCTAAAAGAAATACTATACCCATTCCACCTAAATATGCTGAATTTTTCTCTAATACAAAATCAATAGGTAAAAATATCAAAAGTAATATTGAAAAAATAGAACCAATAATTATACTCTTTCTTATCTTACTATTTTTATATTCTGTTAATTTATCTCCTTTATATTTAGTAATAGTAAGTATATACAAAGTAAAAGTAGTAAGCCATACTAATATAAATATAAGATATAATCTAGATATTATACTAGATACTAAATCATTCATTTTATAAATAGCAGTAACATTACAACCTATTTCTAGTAGTAGGCCGATAGGTGTTATAGATAATAACTTTTCATAAACTGCATTTTCACTATTATTAATTCTGTTTTTTGAAAAGTATACGATACTAGTAAGCATGGTATATATAAAACTTACAATTAAAAGAGTAATTCTAATTTGCATAATATTTTTCACCTCTTTATTCTATAAAAATTATAACATATCCACACTAAAAAAGAAAGTAAAAACTATACAATTTTTACTTTCTAATTAAGGTTTTCTTTAATACTTTTTTATCAACTTTACCTACTACTGTTTTTGGTAATTCATCTTCAATATAATATGATGTTGGTATTAAATAATCAGTAATAGTGTTATTTGCATAATCACTAATTATTTTCATTGCTTCTTCCTTACTATAACTATCATCAATACTAACAAAAGCAACTGGTACTTCTCCATTATAATGATTAGGATCAGGAATACCCACTACTGCTACTGATTTAACAATAGGACACTTTAATAATATATTTTCTACATTATATGGATATATTTTTTTACCATCATATCTAATAATTATATCTTTTATTCTACCAACTACATATAGTAGTCCATCAGGAGTAACATATCCAATATCGCCAGTATGAAGCCATTTATTACCATCCTTATGTTCTTTTATCACTTTATTTGTCTCCTCTACATTACCATAATAACCGAGCATAATATCAGGGGCACTTACACAAATTTCACCAAGTTCATTATAATGTAAATCTTCTTCCTTATCATTATCATATATGGATACAACAGTTTTAGAAAATGGAACGCCTACACTACCAGGTTTATTAACTTCATTATTAAAACATACTGTAACAGCAGAACATTTTTCTGTTAAACCATAACCTTTTTGTATCTTATATTCGCATCCACCTTTATCTAATATTTCATTAACTTTACTTTCAACTTTAGCATTAAGAGTATCTCCTCCTTCAATAGGAGCTTTAAAGAAAGATAAATCAACATTAGGTCTATTTATTAATGGACTTTTAGAGAATATTTCCCAATGAGCAGGACTACCAGCCATACAATTTGGTTTATATTTTAATATTACTTCAGGTATCTTTTCTGGTTCATACTTAGCAATCATCATCGTTTTCATACCACAAACTAAAGATGTATGTAATCCTACACTAAGACCATATCCAACAAATTCTGGCATTACTCCTACTAATAAGTAATGTCTTATAAATTGTACTGGTGAATTCTTTATTTGATTAGTAAGTTCATTTAAATTATCATTTGATAAAAGAACTCCTTTTGGCACTCCAGTAGTTCCTCCTGTATGAACAATAGCAACTGGTCTATCTTTTTCATACTCTTCTTCTAACACACCATTATACATATTTCCATTTTTAATAAAATCTTTATAAAACATATAATTAGCTGAAGACTCTCTCATAACTTTTTTATGTCTATTATAAATTTCTCTATCAGATATTTTATTCTTAATCTTTAAGCCATTCATTATTAATGGTAGAGATTCTACTGGTGAAGTAACAACAATATTCTCTATATTTTTTTTCTCAATTAAGTTAGTAAACTTATCAAAACACATATCTAACATTATTAAATGTCTAGGATTAGATATATTCAAATACTTTTCTAATCCTTCTTCACTTTCAGTAGGATCTATATAATCTGCTATTGCTCCTATCATACTACAAGCATAAAATAAATATGCAGACTCAGGTGTATTAGGTAAACATATAGTAACTACTTCTCCTTTTTTTACACCTATAGTTTTAAGTGCTTTAGCAACTTTTTCTATTTGCAAAAATAATTCAAAATATTTTATCTTTCTATTTGCAAATATAATAGCGGTATCATTTATATATTTTTTATTTTCATCATATAAATAACGATAAACTGTTTTATTAATAGAACCAGCCATCAATTCTTCTTTAGTATAATATTTAAGCCAAGGTCTATCTATATTTGGTATTCCAGTTAATGGTCCTTGTATATTTCCTAATAATAATTCTCTTAAATATAAATTTCTTTCTATTTCTTTATTATAGTTTTCCATATTCTTATAACACATCCCCTCAAATAAATTACTTATATAATACTCTATTTTTATAGATTAGTAAACCATTATTTAGTGCTTTCCTCTAACTTTTTTATTCTCATTTTTTCTACTTTTTTATAATCTACTTTACCAACAGATGTAAGTGGTAAATCTTCTTCAAAAATAAAATCTTCTGGTTGTGAATATTCAGGAAGTTTATCTTGACATAGTTTTATCAATTCTTCTTTTAATTTTTTGAGTTGACTTACACTATCCTTTTTTATAACAACATGTGCCTCCGGAGAAAAGCCATATGTCTGATCAGGAATAGAAATAACACAGCAGTTTTCAACTTTAGGATGACTTACAATAATTCCTTCAATATATGATGGATACAATTTAAAGCCTCCATGAGTAAACATTCTTTTATATCTTCCTTTAAAAAATAGAAAACCCTCTTCATCAATTATACCTACATCTTCAGAATGAATCCATCTTTTACCATCCCTATGTATTTTTATAACTTTACCTTCCTCTTCTTCATTATCTAAATAACCAAGCATTTCAGTTGGACCAGTTATACATATTTCTCCTTCTTCACCATATTTTAATTCTTTATCAGTACCTCTTTCAAATATACCATAAGTATTAAGTGGAAGTGGAATACCTAAACTAGTAAATTTATTAACATTACCCATACAAGTTACCGAAGTACCAGATAACTCTGTCATACCAAATCCCTTATCTATACTACCACTAGAATTATGATTCTTTAAAAAGTCTTTAACTTCTTGTTCTTGTGTTCTTGTAAAAGATTCTCCACCTACTCCAATATGTTTAATACATTTCCAATTCATAGAATTTGCTTTTTCATCTTCAATAAAATGTTCAACATAAGTTGGAACAGTAGCAGTATGATTAGGTTTACACTTAATCATAAACTCTGTAAACTCTTTAGGAGATAATATAGGAGCAATAATATTAGTCATACCTAAACACATAGGCATGTGAATAGTAACAACAATACCATATGCTACAAATGGAACTATACCATTTAAGAAAGTATCACCTTTATTATAATTAGCATTAAGTGATTTATATTGAATAGCCATAGCATTAAAGTTTTCATTAGATAGTTTAACTGTCTTAGGTACACCAGTAGTACCACCAGTATGAACTAAAGCCGCTACCATATTCTTCTTATATCTAGGGTATCTAGGATAACGATATTTATGAACACTCATTAAATCATTCCATGTCATATATTTATTTTTCTTCTTTATTTCATCTATCTTACTATATAAATTACTATCTTCTTTTCTAGATTTCTTCTCTGCTAATACATTAAATGGAAACAATACTGAATTATATGGACTTAATGTAATAACATTTTCTACTATATTATCAATATCTTCATCTTCCATACATTTATCAAACTCAGGTAAAAAATTATCCATAACTACTACTGTACTAGATTTTACTTCCATAAGATATTTTTTTATTTGTTTATAATCACTTCTTACATCAATTAAATTAATAACTGCTCCTAACTTATTTAATGCATAAAACAACACTTCTAATTCAGGATTAGCAACAGACATAACTGTTACTACTTCTCCTTCAGTAACGCCAAGATTATATAGTCTTCTAGCAGTCTCATCTATCATATCTATATAATTTTTATAACTAATTTTTTTACCATAATACATAATAGCCTTAGTACTTAAATTATCTTCATTTTGACTTACCATATATTGATAAGCAGTTAATTCAGGTATACTAGCAGTAATAGCATCTTTACTATAGTATTTCTGCCAAGGTTTATCAATTGAAGCATAGCCAGTAATTTTCTTATCTTTATCTACTACATAACTACCATTCATTTCACTATAAACATCAATATTCTTTATAGTCATATATATCATCCCCTCAAATAAATCACTTATATAATACTCTATTTTTATAAATTAGTCAAATATTTAAAAAAGAATTATCATTACACTAATAATTCTTTATCAATTATTTATCTTCTATTACTTTTTCTAAGAATATTCTATCATTAAAAGCACCACGCTTAATACTTTTTTCATCAGCAGTCTTAATAACATCTTCTAGTTCTTTACCCTCTAACTTGGCTAAATATTTAATTACTTCTATCATATCTGCCAATTCTTCTACTCTATCTTCTCCACTTGCTTCAAGTACTTCATTATATTCTTCATATAATTTCTTCTCTAACTCTTTTTTATATTCCTCTTCATTTAATATTCTAGTAATAGGAGTTTCTCCCTTACCTTCAATTATACTTGGAATATTATCTCTTACTAATTTATTGTATATTCTTTCCATTTTATTTCCTCCTCATAAATTAATTATTATTAAAAATAGAATATATAAGTAAATCATTCATTTTACCAGTTAATTTATTTTTATATCTATCTTTTAAAGTAGCCTCTAATTTCATACCACATTTTTCTGCTACTTTAATACTACCAATATTATTACTTGGTATAACTGCCTCAATTATATTATAATTACATTCATTAAATAAATAATCAATTATTGCTTTTACTGCTTCTGTAACATAGCCTTTATTCCAGTATTTAGAAGATATACTATAACCTATTTCTAAAGTATTATATTTATATGAAGTATTTGCACTAATAATACCAATTACTTCTTTAGTATCTTTTACTTCTATACACCACTCAAATCCATTTTCTTCATATTTCTTTAACCAATAACTAATTACCTTTTTAGTAGTTTCTTCAGTATCATGACATTTAAAAGTTAAGTATTCATTTGTTTTAATATCACTAGCCCAATTAATAAATAAATCATGAGCATCGTTCATTGTTACTTTTCTTAAGACCAATCTATCTGTTTCAATTAATTTAGTACCACTCATTTTACTTATCACCTAAATCAAAATCTAACATCTCATTTACAATATTTTCATACAAATCTTGTTCATATCTTATAGTATCTATTAAAAACATTTTATCTTCTTTATAGTTTTTAAGGCCACGCATATAATATGGTTTGTCATTATCTAATACAATAAAAGGCATTATGTTATTTCTTAAACACTCTTTAAACATTATCATTCTTCCTACTCTACCATTACCATCTCCAAATGGATGTATAAGTTCAAATTTATAATGAAAATCAATAATATCTTCTAGTGTTATTTCATCCATCTCTTCATATTCTGATATAAGTATATCAAGGTCTTTCTCTACATCTTCAGGTTTTGATGTATTAATAACATTAATTAATCCTATTTTATTTGGTACAACTTTAAAACCACCAACATTATATCTTGGATTTTCTTCATCAGTAGTATTTCTTTTTAATATTTTATTCATATCTATCATTATTTCTTTTGATAGTGGTTTGTCTATTATGTCGAGTGTATAATCAAATAACCTAAAATGATTTTTCATTTCAATTAAATCATCTAGTTTAATAGCAGTATCACTTTTAGGAATAAATGAATCTGTTTCAAATATTTCTTCAGTTTCATCCTCAGTTAACCTACCTCCCTCAATTTTATTTGAATTATAAGCAAAATTAACTTGTGAATAATGATAAATATTCCCTTTAAATTTAGACTTTCTCTGTGCTATTAATTCTAATTTAAGTTTATTGATATTCATATATTTTCCTCCTAAACATCTATATATAACTATTGTATCAAAATTCAAAATAAAAGTCATTAATAAAAATAAAGAAATATTAACTATTTCCTTATTTCATCAATTAATCTAATAACTTCATCATAACTTTCATCTAGTAATTCTAATCTATATGATCTAATACCAAGATTTTTATAATAATTAATATTATCAATATAATTAATCTTTTTATAATGCATAATATGTGTTAAACAATTGTTATGAAGTACTCTATATCTATTCTTATTAATATCTTCTAGATAATATATATCTTCTTTTTTACAAGGACATATTTTTAATTCTTTAATAGGACATGACTTAGTAATCATATTTTCTATAGTACCATATATTATTAATTCTACTTTATCTAATATATAATCATCTAAATAATTATAATTAACTTCAGGAGATAAAGTAACTCTCTTAACACCATTATCTAGTAAAAACTTAATACTATAGTTATTAACTACATTTAAATAATAATCACTAATAAGATTATTATCTCTATATTTATAGATAGCCCCTATCTCAGTAGCAAGTATATTTTTACTATCATAATTATAATTATTATTAACTCTCTCCAATCTCAAATATACTTTATCATTATCTTTATATATATCATATAATTCGCTATCAACATATATTCTATCTATATTCATATCTATACCTGCTTGTACTTGTTCTTTATTTCTAGCAAGTATTGATATTTCAGTATTATAATCATCTTCTTTATTATAATCTAATGAATATTTATTAATAATAATATCTCTTTTATTACTACTTCTAGTAGTAATTAATTTATCACATAATAATCTTCTTATATTATTAATATCTTTCATATTAACAAAGATATCTCTATCTATATCAATATTTATATTATTACATACAAAAGGAGTATTACCAAGTTTAGTTATCTTTTCTTTAATCTCTTCATTAGTAGTTCCCCTCTTAACAGGAGGTTCTACCTTTACTTTATCACTAACTATATTATTCATATTATCACTAAAAGTAATATCTAAAAATTCATCTATTAATTTAATATCTATATTTATAAGTATCTTTTTAATACTACTAGTGATTATCTCTTTGTCTAAATAACTACTTGAGGTCTTAACTAAAATATCTTTATCTTTTAGATTAATCTTATTATCTAAATAAATAATATCTCCAACATTACCTTTATTAATAAGTAATCCTTTTTCATTATAAATAAAGTTAGCTATCATACCCTTATTACTATTCTTAAATCTAATACCATCTTCTTGATATAATTCTTTATCTAATTTAATTTTAATTTTCTTTTTATTAACATCTATTACTTTACCAATATCTAATCCTCTATGATTAGAAGATTCTATATTCATAACTTTATCTTTAAATAAATAACCATTAGTAAATTCTCTATTAAATAATATCTTTAAATTATCTTCTTCTTCACTAGATATTCTATTACTATAACTATCTATTAATTTTCTATATATTCTAGTTACATATCCAACATAACTAGGAGATTTCATTCTACCTTCAATTTTAAAACTTACAATATCACTATCTAATAGTTTATTAAAATTATTTATAGTATTAAGTTCTTTAGTACTAAGTAAATATTTACTTTCATTATTTACATATTCACCATTTTTTATTAACTTAAAAGGAAGTCTACATACTTGTGTACATTCTCCTCTATTACCACTTCTACCACCATTCATAAAACTAAATAGACAACATCCAGAGTAGCAGTTACATAAAGCTCCATGTATAAATACTTCTTTTTCTATATCTACATCTATATTTTCTATTTCTTCAAGAGACATTTCTCTATCTAGTACTATTCTAGTTACTCCTAGTTCTTTTAATAACTTTATACTTTCATTATTATGATTATGACACTGAGTAGAAGCATGTACTTCCATATTAGGAAATACTTTTCTAACTAATGATATCATACCTATATCCTGCATAATAAGAGCATCTACTCCTATTTTATATAAATATTCTATATATTTAATTAATTCATCTACTTCAGTATTATAAATAATAGTATTTACTGTTATATATATTTTTACTCCATATAAATGAGCATAATTAACTGCTTCTTTTAATTCCTCATTACTAAAATTACCAGCATATGCTCTAGCTCCAAATGTTTTTCCACCAAGATAGATGGCATCTGCTCCATTATTAACCGCAGCCTTTAAACATTCCATATTACCCGCAGGACTAAGTAATTCTTTCATAATACCACTTCCTCATTGCATTAATAGTATAACATAATTTTAGGTAAAATAAAAGAATGCATTGTCTGACACACAATTGCATTCTCTAGTTTGATGAATAACCATTTTAAATTAATGTCAGTTAATATAAAACAGCTTCCTATCTAATGAGTTTTCTTTCTCATACATATATGCATATCTAATAGATAGATAAGAATTATAGCCTCTACCATAATACCCAACATTTACTATTTAACATAAAGATTTCCAAATAAAACTTCTACTCGGGTAAATATTAAAACATATAGTCGTTATTAATATTTACATTATATTATCATAGTATTTTCTATTAGACAATTAAATTGTACACCATTTTACACTATCTGTCAAGTACTTTTCTACATTTTTTTACATTTTTCACCTTTCATGAAAATCCAAGGTATTTTCATGTCTGATATAGCCTAATTCTTAGTCTCCATCAGAGTCTCATTAGACCTATCATATTTTAGAGTTAGTACTATATAATTATTTATTTTCTATATTATCTAGAATCTCTCTAATTTTTCTAAATCTATGATTTAATCCAGACTTAGTAATTTCAGTACCAGTTTCAAAAGACATAATTTCTGCTAATTCTTTTAAAGAACTTTCTTTATACTTCATTCTATATTCTATAACTGTCTTTAACTTTTCATCAAGTAAATCAACCATATCTAATTCATATAATTTTTCTATATCATTAATTTGTTTATTCGCAGTCATAAATACTTTATCCATATTAGCTTGTTCACAGTTATTAAGCCTATTAGTCATATTTTTATGATCTCTATATATTCTAATATCTTCAAAATACATAACCGCAGAAAATGCCTTTATAACTCTTAAAAAATCACTTATCTTTTCTGCTTCTTTTATATATACAGTATAATTCTTTTCTCTTTTAATTATTTTACTATTTAAGTCATAAGTATTAAGTAATTTATTAATAAAATTAGCATATTCTTTTGTATCTAATATAAATTCCATATGATATCTACTAGTCTTTGGATCATTAACAGAGCCAGATACTAAAAATACTCCTCTTAAATATGCTCTTAATTGTTCTTCGTCTGATATTAAATATTCTTTAGGAATACTAAGATATTTATTATTATCAATAATAGATAAATCTTCAAGTATTTCTTTTACTTTATTATTTATATTCAATATATAAGTTAATCCTTTACCTAGTTTCTTATTTCTAACTGTAATAGAAGGACTAATACCATATATTTCCTTAAATAATTTAAATACTCTTCTTGCTACAGCATTATTTTCAATAGTAACATTTATATTATTATTAATATTACCCGCTATTCTTATAATAGCGGATAATTCAGATATATCTTCTAATCTAGTAGTTTCTATTTTTGAAGCCTCATCTTTAACAACCATTGTAAAACTCATTATTTTAACTCCTTAACTATATAATTAAATATTGCAAGTGCTGTTCTATATGGATCATGTCTAACTTTTTTCTTCTTACTAATATAAAGAAGTTCATCTTCAATTATTTCAACATTCATATCATTTAATACATCATAATCAATATCAATTTGACCAGCTATTTCTCCTAAATATCTTTCTTTTATATCATCTGGTACTTTTTTATTATTAACAACTACTACATCCATTAAATCTTCTTTAACATAAGAATTAATTTTTTTAATACAATCTGATACTTTATAATTATCTGTCTCTCCATGTTCACTCATTATATTACAAACATACATCTTCTTAGCTTTAGAATTCTTTAAAGATTCTACTACTTCTTTAGATAATAAATTAGGAATTATACTAGTATATAAACTACCAATACCAAATATAATTAAATCGGCTTCATCTATAGCCTTAATTACTTCTTTAGTAGGTTTAACTTCATTTTTATATTCAATATAATCAATCTCTTTTCCAGCCTTAGTAATATTAGATTCTCCTTCAATTATTTTACCATCAGTAGTATGAGCTATTAATACAGGATTTTCTTCAGTAAAAGGAAGTATAGTTCCTTTTATATTAAATATTTTAGATAAAGATCTAAGTGATTCAGTTAAATTACCTGTAATATTATATAAAGCAGTTAACAGTAAATTACCCATCGGATGATTATTTAAAGAACTATCAGTAACAAATCTATATTGTAATAAATCCTCAATAAGTGGTTCTACTTCAGATAAAGATACTAAAACATTTCTAAGATCACCTACTGCAAATATATCAAATTCTTCTCTAAGTCTTCCACTAGAAGAACCATCATCAGCAACTGTCACAATAGCGGTAATATCAAGAGGAAACTGTTTTAATCCTCTAAGAAGCACTGAAAGCCCTGTTCCTCCACCTAAGACAACTATTTTTTTCATTATGCACACCTCTTAATACATTATACTATAATTAAATAGAAAAAGAAAGAAAATTCATTCTTCTTTTCTTTCTTGTATTAAAGAATTTACAAATAAAATACTCTTAGTAGGAACAATCTTAGTAAGTAAATGATTAAATTTCATATTATTAGGAATAATAAGTAATTTATTCATAAACATACCACCTATAGCTACTTTACTAGCATATTCACTATTAAGAGAAGAAATATTAAATTTAACATCCGCTACATTATTAAAATTAGTATTAACTGGTCCAGGACAAAATATAGATATTTTAACATTAGATTTATCTCTTTTTAATTCTTCATATATAGCTAAAGATAAACTAACAATATAGTTTTTAGTAGCATAATAAGTAGCCATATAAGGTCCTGGCATAAAACCAGCCATTGAAGCAACATTTAGTATCCTACCATAATCTCTCTTAACAAAATCTTTTAAAAATAATTTAGTAAGTATATGATATGCTTTAATATTTAAATCAATCATATCCATTTCTTTATCTAAACTAGTTTCCGTAAAATTACCAGCATCTCCAAATCCAGCATTATTAATTAATATATCAATATTTTCATCTTTTAATTCTTTATATAATTTAACACATTCTTCTTCTATTATTAAATTATAACCATAAGTATGTATATTTTTATATCCTTTAAATTCTCTATTTAAATCTTTTTTATTTCTTGCAACTAAATATAACTCATATCCTAATGAATATAAATATTTAGCCATATCTCTTCCCATACCAGAAGAAGCTCCTGTTACTAGTGCTTTCATATTATCATCCTTTCAAAAAAAATAATCAATTACTGATTATTTTTCTTCTAATTTATCAATTACTTCTTGTGCCACTGAAATAGTTTTTTCCTTTAAATCATCTGCTATTCCCTCAAGTACAGGAGTACCTTTTTCTTTAGCAAGTTCTACTAATTCATTAGCTTTATCTTTAAGTTCATTACCCTTCTTTTTAGCAGCTTTTAAAACAGTTTCTTTATCTAATTCATCAAGGCCTTTTTTAATTTCATTAACTTTAGTAGTAAACTCATCTTTAATCTCTGAAACAGTCATATCATCTACACTTTTCATAAATTCATTAATTTTCTTCTTAATATCATTTCTTAAGTCACTACCTTTTTTAGGAGCAAATAATAAAGCTAAAGAAGCACCAATACCAGCACCTAATACTAATTTACCTAATCCTTTTTTACTCATTTTTATCATCCTTTCTTTTATTAAATATTTTATCAATAATCATACTGATTATATCAACAACTTTATCAGTAACAAATGTAACTTTATTACTAACTAATGAAGCAACCTCAAACACCCCATCTAAGGATTTAACCTTAACAGTAATATTATCTACAACTTTTTCTATTTTATCCATAGTAATAATTAATTTTATAGTTAATACTATTAAAGCTACCAATAAAATAGCACCTAAAATATATAAAACAATTGGTAATACTTCATTAACATTCATTATTTTTCCTCCTCATCATACATAGAATCAATTAAATTAAATATATCATTATCACTATCTATTGCATTATCACTAGTATAATTATTTAATATCTCATCAGCACCTTCTTCATCATGTACTAATTTCTTTTCAAATTCAATAGTATCTTCTAATTTTTTACTAGGAGTTTTTCTCTTAGGAACCTCTTCTTTAACTTCTATCTTTTCAGCAGAAGCTTCTTCCATATTATGATTTACTATCTTAATATCACTATCTCCTGCATCTAATTCTACTTTATTAGTATTAATTACAACCTCAGTTTTCTCTCTCTTAGGTTGTTCATAACTAACACCAAAATCAAAATAATTATCTTCAGCATCACCTAAAGTAATATCCTTGTTACTAGGAGTATCTTCAGTCATATCAACAAGTAAATTACTATCATCAATTACTTTATTTTTATCAGCATTCTTAGTAATTTTAACTTCTTGATATAATTCACAATTCTCACATAAATTATTTCTAATATCATCAGTTAAACTTCCATAAGCTTTATTTCTAACTGTTTCAAAATCTATTTTTTTACTTGCTCTAGGTATTTCATAAGAACTTTCATCCTGTAATTTAACTTCATCTTTAGTATAATTCTTATCAAGTACACCATATACTGGTGATATCACTGGTGTAGGCTTAAATCTTTTAGGCTTAGGTTCTTCTTTTTTAGAATATAAAGTAGAAACTTTCTTTTCTTCCTCTTTCTTCTTTGCTAAAATATTTTGATTACTATATTTAGGCACCTCAAAAGTATCAGGCTCATCCATTTCTATAGGAAATGCAAAATTATTATTAGTTCTAGTTTTTACTATTTCCCTATCACTAATTATTTCATTAGAAACACCAGTTCTAGTTTTTTTTACTTCTTCTCTTTTCTCTTCTTCCTCTATTTTATTTCTCATAAAAGTAGGAAGCTTATGTTCTTCTTTTTCTTCTACTTCTATTTCTTTAGTTTCAACAACCTCTTCTTCATCAGAAAATAAATCCTTTATCTTATCTAAAAATCCCATATAGTCGCTCCTTTTCTAATATTCAGGTAAATCCGGAATAATACTATCCTCTTCACCAACATACTCACTTAAATATTCTGAAAATTTACTTTCAGCATCTTCTGGCTTTTTAATTTTATATTCTTTAAATGAACTAGAATAATAATCATCTTGAAGAATCTTTTCAATTAAATTATCATTATAATTAATACTATTAAGTATAATCATAGAATAAGATAAAATATCTGCTAACTCATACTCCTCTACATAAGTCTCTATTTTAGCATAATTATAAACTACTTTCATAAAATACTTATCTTTATCTTTAGTTATCTTAACATATCCGTTCTTATTATTATTATTATTAATCTTATAATAATAATAACAATCACTACTATCTTTATCATCTAAATTTAAATTATTCTTATAATAATAACTAATAACATCAACATATAAATACATATAAGTATCATTAACTTTAAATATTTGATTATAATCTTTATCATAAACTTTATTAATACTAAATGGTAAATAATATTTATATCCTAAAGAATTAGTATTATAAATATTATTACTATTTTCAATTACATCATTTACAATAACATCATAATTATTATTATTTATCCTAGTACATCCAATACATAAAAGTAATACCATTAATAGTAAAAACTTTTTCTTCATATCATATTATACCTCTTCTACATTATAACAAAAAAAAAACTAAAATGAAATAGTTTTTTTATTATTTAGTAAAAATTTGCTTATATTTCTTGAATTACAGTAATAATCATTGGCTTATTACCAGTCTGATTAATTAAATATTTACTAAGCTCATCTCTAATAGTATTTTTAATTTTATTATATTCAACATACTTCATTCCCTTAGTATTATCCACTACTATTTTTTCAGAAATCTTTTTAATTTCATTAATTAATTCATAAGAATCTTTAACATAAACAAATCCTCTTGTTAAAATCTCAGGGCCAGCCATAATTTCTTTAGTTTGTTTATTCAAAGTAACAGAAATAATCATAATACCATTATCACTAAGCATCTCACGATCTTTTAAAACAACTTCCCCAATATCATCACCAGCAGTACCATCTATTAAAACAGAACCACTATGAACCCTCTCAAAAGTATCTAACATTACACCATTTTTAAAAGTAACAACATCACCATTTTCTTTAAGAATAATATTACTTTTAGGTATACCAACCATTTCTGCTAATTCAGCATTCATAACCTGATTTTTATATTCACCTCTTATCGGAAAATAATATTTAGGATTCATCAAATTAATCATAGTCATTAAGTCTTCATTAGAAGCATGATGTGATAAATATTTTTTAGAAGATAAACTAACAACATTAGCCCCAGACTTAGCAATATCATCAAGTAAACTATAAAAAGTCTTCTCCCTATTATCATAAATAGGAGTAGCTAAAAACACAGTATCATCTTCATTTAACTTAATAAATTTATCATAGCCATTAACGATTCTCATAATATTGTAATATGGTTTATCTTTCTCATTAGCATTTAATATTACAACATTCTTATCATTTATATTAGATAAATCACCAATAATATCTTTAGATATATATAGATAATGATTTTCAATAGCAAAATCAATTATCTTTTTAAGTCTTTTACCCATAATTACAATTTTTCTATTGGTCTTCTCTACTTCAGTAAATAATTCCTGAATACGATATAAATGAGAATCTAATACATTAAAAATAATTCTACCATCACTATTATTTAAAGTCTCTCTAATTAAAGGTGCTATTCTATGTCTAGGAGAAGTAAATCCTTCTACACCGGCATAGAAAGATTCAGTAAGAAGACATAATACATTCTGCTTACCAATATAAGCCAACTTACCAATATCTGTCTTATAAGCCCCTTTCATAAGTGAATCAATAACATAATCAGAAGCATAAAAAATAACTCCATCTTTAGTATATATAGCATAACCAAAATTATCAGGTGTAGAATGAGATAAATTTACAGGAAAAATCTTAACATTACCAATCTCTATTGGTACATAAGCCTTTATCTCTTTCATATTCTTATACTTAATATTAGAATTATCAAATTCATCTTTAACAATCTCTAAAGTATATTTAGACCCATATATACAAGGATTACCTAAATCATCAACAATATCAGTTAAAGCCCCTATATTTTCATCATGACCATGTGTTAAAAATATTCCCTTAATTCTTTTTTTATTTTCTTTTAAATAAGTAACATTAGGTATAATATAATCAATACCAAGTGTTAATTCATCAGCATATTTAAGCCCTGCTTCAAAAACAAATATATTCTTATCAACTTCAATAACAAACATATTTTTACCATTTTCATCTAGTCCACCTAGTGAAAACATTCTAATTTTACTCAAAATAATTCTCCTTTCTTTAAAGTAAAAGACTTAAATAATTATAGCAGAAAATTATCATTTTGTAAAGTAACCCCCACTTCATAGAAAAAAGAGACCAAAGTCTCTATAAATTTCTAATAATTTCTTTAACATTTTCAAGTAATTTAGAAGTAATACTACCATCAGTACCTCCACCTTGAGCAAAAGACTTATTACCTCCACCATTACCAGAAGATCTAACAGCCAAATCCTTAACAATATCACCACAATTAACCCTATTAGAATTAGATTTAGCAATATAATTAACCGAATTATCATCATTAATATTAGCAAGTAATATAAAATTATTATCAAGCTGATTACTAAGAGCACTAACAATCTGTCTCAAAGTATTAATATCATAACCATTAGTAATACTAATAATAGTAGTAATACCATTAATATCTTCTTTAATATCTAAGAAACTAGATAAATCACTAACAGACTTCTCACTCTTCTTAGTATTAAAGTCTTTCTCTAACTTCTTAAGTCCTTCTCTTAACATAGCAAGTTCATTCTTATTATAAACAATATCTTTATAACTTTCAGGATCACTATTATCAATATTAAAATTAAATTCAAGATCAATATCATTTTCCTTAGCCTCATTAATAATTCTCTTAGCCTTATCAAGTAATCTAATCATCTCTTCATTATATTTAGATATCTCTTCCTTAAGAATAGGAACAATATTATTATCAGTAGCCGCTGTTACTCTATAAGTATCAGTACCCTTATTCTCAACTGAAGCAATAGCAAACCTGCCAATATTCTTAGTATTATCAATATGCGTACCAGCACATAACTCAATAGAATCACCAATAGTAACTACCCTAACAATATCTCCATATTTATCAGAGAATAAAGCCATAGCACCTTTCTTAATAGCCTCTTTAATAGGTAAATACTCAATAGTAACATCATACCCAGCATTAATTCTCTTATTAACAAGTTCCTCTACTTTAACAATAAGTTCATCAGATAACTTACCTTGATAATTAAAATCAAATCTAAGCATATTTTCATCAACTTTACTACCAGCCTGATGAACACTATTACCAAGTAATTCTTGTAAAGATCTTTGAAGCAAATGTACAGAAGAATGATTCTTCATAATAGCAAGTCTCTTTTCTTTAAGAACATGAGTAAGAATCTTATCTCCCTTATTTACAGTACCATCAAGTACCTTAACATATAATAAATGTTGTCCATTAGGAGCCTTAATAACATCCATAACCTCTAACTTACAATTATCATTTTTTAAATATCCCGAATCAGATACCTGACCACCACTCTCAGCATAGAAAGGATTTTCCTTAAGAAATATATAGCAGTCCTCGCTAGAAGAATCCACAAATACATTATCCTTCATAATATCCATAACTTCAGTTTCTAATCCCAATTTTTCATAACCAACAAATTTACTTTCTTTCTTATAATTAATAAGTAAATCATTCTGTAAATTCATACTAGCTTCAACTTTTCTACTATTTCTAGCAAGTTCCTTTTGTGCACTCATATAAGCATTAAAACTATCAGTATCAACCTTAAAGCCTCTTTCCTCAGCAGCTTCAATAGTAAGTTCAATAGGATAACCATAAGTATCATATAATTTAAAAGCATCTTCTCCGCTAATAACCTTAGTACCACTATCAAATAATTCCTCTAATCTCTTTTCACCAGCTAATAAAGTCTTTTGAAATAATCTTTCTTCTTTAGCAATAAGTTCTTTAACTTTACTCTTAGTACCAACTAAATCAGGATAAGTATCTTTATAATTTTCTACTACTACATCAACCATATCACTTAAAAACTCTCTATTAATATTAAGTTTCTTTCCCATTCTAGAAGCTCTTCTAAGAAGTCTTCTAAGAACATATCCTCTACCTACATTTTCAAATACAGCTCCATCAGATAAGGCAAAAGTAAGTGTTCTAATATGATCTGCTATTACCTTAAATTCCATTTGACCCATATATGGAATAGAACAAATTTCCTCTATTTTCTTCATAATAGGCATAAATAAATCAGTCTCATAATTAGTCTCAGTACCTTGCATAATACAAGCCATTCTCTCAACACCCATACCAGTATCAATATTCTTACTAGGAAGTTCAGGATATTCTTCTCTCTTCAAACCTTCAGTAGCATTAAACTGACTAAGAACATTATTCCATATCTCAATATAACGATCATTCTCTATTTCTTCTTGTAATAACTTAATACCCTTGCCTTCTTTATCATACTTTTCACCACGATCATAAAAAATCTCCGTATCAGGTCCCGAAGGCCCTGGTCCTATCTCCCAAAAATTACCATCTAATTTAACTAAATGAGAAGGTTTAACGCCTAAACTAATCCACTTATTATAAGAATCAACATCGTCAGTATAAACCGTAATATATAGTTTATCTTTATCCATATCAAAATATTTAGGACTAGTAAGTAGTTCCCACGCCCAAGTAAGAGCCTCATCTCTAAAATAATCACCAATACTAAAATTACCTAACATCTGAAAAAAAGTATGATGTCTAGCAGTCTTACCTACTTCTTCTATATCCCCAGTTCTAATACATTTTTGACAACTAGTAAGTCTCCTATTACTAGGTACTACAGTTCCATCAAAATATTTCTTAAGTGGTGTAACACCAGCATTAATCCAAAGCACTGTTGGATCATTCATTGGTATTAAAGGAGCAGAATCAACTTCTGTATGTCCCCTCTCACAAAAGAAATCCAAATACATTCTAATAATTTCTCTTCCTGTTAACTTCTTCATATTATCTCGTCTCCTTATATATATCGTATATATCTTTTTCTAATTTATCTAAAGTATCATTAGTAACAATGTAATCAACATCATTATAATTATCCATAGCTATCTCTGTAACATGTGCCTGTTCTTTACTATCTAAACTAGTTTCAAAATTAATTCTCTCTACCTTAATAACAACCACATTATCAAACTTCTCTCTAACACTATCTATCTCTCTAGGAAGTCTAATATCCGGTACAATAATAGCATCATAAAAATAAGAATAAATCTCAATATCATCAAGTTGTCTTTCAATAAACATCTCAGCCTTATTAAGTTTATTTCTAATAACATCAGTTCCAAGCTCTTGAAGTAACTTTCTAGGTTTAGATTCCTCACTACCATCCCAATCAGTCATTTCCATTGCATAAAACTTAATATACTTACCCGCTCGTGAATAAATAACCTTTTTACCATCTTCTTCATAGAACTTCTTAAGAAATCCCGCTATCGTATCTTTACCATGTCTAGCCCTACCACAAATTAAATAAATTTTAGGTTTTTTATTTTCAATATTCATACTATTCCTCCTCAAGATATTTCCCTTTAATTATACCAAATAATAAGGTATAAGTAAATTATTTTTTTCATATTATTTTACTAAAAGTTTACATCTAGTAAATTTATTAAAAAAACTTAATATTTTTCTTGATAAAATTCCCTATAAAATGATATAATCTAATTAGAGGTGGAAGATATGAATAAAAAGAATAAAAACGGAAGATTAATTGTAATTATGGGAGCTATTGCTATTATCATAGTAACAGTATGTGCTTTTAACAAAAATACCCTTAGATATAAATATTATGAATATTCAATTGAAAAAAAATACTCTTCTTCCACTACTAACGAGTATTATATTGATGATAACTTTAACTATGTAGATAATTATACCGGTATGGGCATAAATAATCATAAAGAATTAATTAATTTTATATACTACACCTTAAATAGCGGTATTCATCATACCGAAAGATATATCACTAAAAATTATACAAACTATTTAAATGATATCAATATGTTAACAATAAATAAAGGTGAAGGTTTTAAAGAAACAATATCATTACTAAATAACTTCGTTCATCCATACAACAGTTCAAATAATATCAAATTAAATTATGGTGGTGAATATAAAATAGGAATAACCATAAACAAAGCCTATAGCAATGAAGAAATAACTAAAATAAACGAAGTAGTAGATAAAGTAATAAAAGAAAAAATAACCAATAATATGCCTACTAGAGAAAAAATAAAAGTAATTCATGACTATATTATAGATAACGCCGAATATGATAAATTAAAATATGAAAACAAAAATGATACCACCTACAAATCTAACACTGCATATGGAGTCCTAATTGAAGGATACGGTACATGTAATGGCTATGCCGATGCCATGGCTATCTTCTTAGATAAATTAAATGTCATAAATTATAAAATAAGTAATGAAGAACACATTTGGAACCTAGTATACCTAGATGGTAAATGGTATCACTTAGATTTAACTTGGGACGACCCAATAAGTGATATCAATGTAAATAGAGATACTTACTTCTTAATAACCACTAATACTTTAGAAAAAATAAACGATGGTACCCATAAATTTGATAAAAGTATTTATACAGAAGCAAAAGACTAACAATTTAGTCTTTTTTTCATTATAACAATAAACATAAAACTACCCACTACTGTACATATCATATCACCAATAGTATCATATAAACCAATATCCAAATATCCACCATATCTATCCATAAAATCAATATCATTAACCATAACCTTATCAACATATATATCATGAGATAAATACGTAGAACTAATACTCCTAATAACAGTATCCTTCTGCATATCAGTACCAATAACCCTATCCATCGAAAACTCAAATATCTCCCAAATACTTTCAGTCATCATAGCAAAAGAAAAAATAAATAATATCACAAAATAAATACTTTTCTTAATATTAAAATATCTTATCAAATATAATCCAACATAAGAAATAACAAAAGAAAAATAAGTATGCATAACAATATCAAACCACCATACATCAACATAAAAATGATATATTTCTCCCAATATCTCAGTACCAAGAATAAAAACATATATAAGTATCTTAATACCATTACCAAACCCTATCTTCTTACCAATAACAATAGTAATAACCATAAATATCAAAGATAATACACAAGCAAAAATAGTAGTTATATTCCACTTAATTAACCCACTAATCAAATAAAACATAACTACTATCAAATATAATAAATCAATTTTTTTCATATACTCACCTATCAAAGTATATGATTATTTTTCTTCCATATCAGTAATTTTTTTATAATTACTTAACTTTCCTCCTATTAAATTAAAACTATCCTTATAAATAACCTTATCTAATGAAACATCAATATTCATATAATCATTCTTAACATAAACATTTTCATTACCAAGTTCTATAGTTACATATTTATCATTACTATAATCATAGTACTCAACCATATTAAGATAAGAACAACTAACATAAGACATAGGACTAAGAGTAATTTCTTTATTACCAACAATCAAAGTAACCTCATCAAGGAAGAAGTATAAATCCTTACCATCATATAAAAACATATGATCAAAAGACTTATCTAATCTCTTAATTCTTAAATAATTCAAATCATAATTAGTATATACTTCAGACAAAGCATCAACAACATATGCTTTATCATTTAAAGGAAAGAATGCCATCATCTCCTTAGGAAATATAACATCTGCTCCCTCCTTCTTTTTAACATATACTGGAGTACTATCTAAATTAACAGAAAAATCTTTAGCCTCAAAATTAAGAATAACTTTCTTTCTATTCCTACCAACTTTAGCAGTATATTCCATCTTATTACCAGAAAAATATTGATAAACCTTAGTATTAGTAACAATAGCATACCTATTATTTTTATATTCCATAGCATAAAGAATAACCGCTATCAAAATAACAATCACTAAAAATGCTGGAATCAAAATACTATAATATTTTTTAATAAATTCTTTCATAACAATACCTCCTAGTATATAAATTTATCACTAGATCTAACACCACTAATAATTCTTCCACCAGCTTTAATATCAGATAAAATAAGTTCAACCATATCTCCACTACTAGCAGAAATAGAAACACTATCAGTAGTATTACCATTAATACTAACACTATTACTACTAACAACCTCATTATTAACCTTAACAGTAAGAGTACCAGATTCAATATTATAGCTATTATCAGTAGTAATCAAATAACTAATCTTACCAAAACTAACATTAGTAGTCTTAATATTAACCTTAGGTCTCTTAGTAGCAATCGTAATATCATCAAAAGTATCTATAACCTCATTACCATCCTCAATATAAGAATATTTAAACTTAATTCTATAATTAGTATTAGGAAAAATGTTAGTAAACTCATACCTAGTATCATTTTTATTTAAATAAATAGTATTAATCTTATTACTACCAGCTTCCTCCACTTCCATATAAACATTAGTATATTCATTATAAGGATCATATACAACATAATCAACTACAATCTTACTAACACTACTAGTAACAGAAATAACTGAAGTTCTCTTAGTAGCCTTCTTAATTTCTTCAATAACATTACCAGAATTATTATTCTTACCATCATCAGTACCCTTATTATCTCCTGTAGTACCATTACCACCATTAGTACCATTACCACCAATAGTATTATCAGTAATATTAGTAACCCCATCATTAGAAGAACTATTATCATTTTCTTCAGGAATCAAATCTTCTTTAGTATAAGTATTAGAAGAACCAATAATTTTCTTTAAATCAATCTTATTACTACCATAAGTAAGAATCTCATTAGCAATATCAAAAGTATAATTAGAAGTAACAATAGAAGTAGCTGCAAATGCCTTTAAATTAACCTTATGATTAACTAAAGTAGCATTACCAACTTTATCCAAGTCAATCATTAAAAACTCATTAGTAGATAAAAGACCATCAGAAGTTTTAATATCTTTATCAACAACCAAATACTTTCTATCCGCTAACTTATAAAACTTCGTAATAACCGAACTCTTAATAACAGTTTCACCATCAGTAACATCAATCAAATCACCAGAACCAATTTCATAATATTTTCCATATAAAATAATTTCTCCAGTCTTTTCATTATAACTAATAGCAGTATTACCAAGTTCATAATTATTATCTTTAAACTTAAGATAATACTCATTATTCCATTTTTTCTTAATAGTACTATCTTCAGTAACTTTAATAATAGACTTATCCTTATCAAAGACTAAAGCCCCATCATGAACAGTATATTCCTTTTTATCACTTGATAAAAACAATTTAATAACTAGAGAAAACATGATTATAATTATAATCGAAATTCCTATAATTATTCCAATGTTTCTCTTATTCTTAATATCATATTTTCTCATATTATTTTACGACCTTTCCTATTTATTTTCATTTTTAAACGAATAATCAAATGTAGTCTTATCTCCTAATTTAAGAACACTAATAGTACCATTATTATCCAAATAATAATAAGTAATATTAATAGTATTATTAACACCAAGTTCCTTACCATCAGGAATAGCAATATCAAGATAAGGATATCTATCACTATCTAATTTAAACGTAATCTCATCACTACCAGTATTAGTAGTCTTACCAATAACACCAGAGGCAATTCTTTCACCACCCTGAACAGTAATACTATATTCAATACCTTTTATCTTTTCATTTAAGTTAGCAGCTCCTACAAATGTAAGATGTACCTCTTTTTTAGAAACTGCAGTTGGAGTAACAGCTCCAAGAGAAAATCCTAAATCACTCTTAGTATATTGACTCTTTCTAACATATACTTTTGATAATTTTTCACTATCATTAAGTGATACATTATTGCGATAAACATCAGCATAAGCATATATAACATAATTAGTATCAGCCTTCAAATTATCAAAAGTAACTTCTACCACTAAGCCATCATTAACAGGATTAACAGTACATGATTTACCATTACCAAAAGTACAAGTATTATTTTTCATATCAACAGTAACTTGACAATCTTTTGGATTAGAACAAACATTTTTATAAGATGTATCTTGAAGTTCAATATAATATTTACCATCAGTAATAACTCTATTACTATCAATAACCGTAATCTTATACTTAATACTGTGTTTATAATCTTCAGAAATAATAGCCTCTTGTTTATTAACCATAATAGATGGATTTCTAAGTTCAGCAACATCCATATATATTTTATCAGTAGAAACCTGTTTAATAACATCATTATATAATTCTAATTTTCTATGTAAATCAGTAGTAACAGCATAAACTTTTAAAGTATAATAATTAGCTCCAAATACAAAATCATTACCAGAAATATCTTTGTCATAAGAAGCAGATATAGCTCCACTTTTAGATACAGAGAAATCACCATTAACAATAGTACCATCATACTTTTTATTACCATCTATATCATATATTTCATATAAAATATCAAAATTAACATCAGTATAAAGATTATATTTCATATTTAATACTCTCTTACTATAAGTATCATCCCCAATACTAGAAGTATATTTAAGATTTAAACCTTTAAGAATCTTATCCTTATTTAAAGTACTAAAACTACTCTTAAATTCAACATATCCACTTCTACCATTATCAAATAAAGGTGTTTTAACCTTAGTACCATTTTTATTCATATCAGCAGATATCTTATAAACATAACTAGTATCAGGATCAAGTCCAGTAACAACTACTTTACCTAAATCATCATAATAAGTCTCTTCTGTTTTAACAAAAGTTTCATCTTCACATTCAGTTCCCTCTTCACAAACATTTTTCTTATAAATATCAATATAAAATTTATACTTACCATCAGTTTTAACAAAATCACTCTTTAAAGTTTCCTCATCAACTGATAAATCAATATTAAATATACCACCATTAATTAATGAACTAACACTAGCACTAACTTTAGGAGTAAAACTAGTAAATTTAAAATTATTATTATCAGTATTAATATCAACCATATCAACAACTTTAAGATTAATACTACCTACATCCGTTCTAAATATACCATTTCTAATAAATGCAAATCCTGTTTCTAAAGTATTAATATCTCCAAAAGAAACAAACTTATTATTATCAATATCAATCATATTATTTACATTAAATTTCCAAGTAGCAGTACCAACATCACCTTTAATTAATTCACTTCCTAATATTCCCATAGGCTTAATAGAAGTATTAAATACAACATTACTACCATTACTCTGAACATAGATATATTTACCATTACTATCAGTACCATTATTTTGATATAAATAGCCAACCTTATTAGCATCTTTATCAGATACCAAGCCTAAGTTTTTAAAGTAATCACCTACTAAAGATTTTTGACTAAAGCCAACATAACCAGTATCATAAAAAGCCTTTAAACTAACCTTAACATCCTTACCTTTTAAATCAACACCAGTTTTATTTTTATCACTCTTAGTAAGTTCAGCATAATCCACAATAAAGCATTTCTTATCACCACAATCTTTAATATCATTAGCTTTAAAATCAGAAATAACTTTTTCATATTTATCTTTACCAGAACTCAAAGTAAGTAAATAAGCTGATACCCTATCCAAGAAATCATTATCCTCTAAAACAATCTTTAATCTATTATCAAAATTACCATATTCTAAACTATAACTTAAATTAGCAGTCTTTCCATCATGATATCCATCAAAATAATACTTATCTAAAACAACTTTGCTAGCATCACTACCCTTTAAATTTCTTCTACTATAACTAATAGAATATATATCAGAAGAATTCAAATTAGATAGAGTAACATCTTTAAAAGTATCTGCTACTTCTATTACACTAGAATAACTATTATCTTCAATATCATAATATAATAAGTATTTACCAGATTCCTCATCTTTTTCTAAAGCATTATCAATATCAGTAATTAAATATTTATAAGTAATAGAATTACTAGTACTATTATCAATATATAACTTAAATACTGGATCTTTCTTTATGGCATTAAATAGTCCACTAGTAGGCATACTAGAAGGAAAAGTACTATCAGCTTTACCATCATTATCAGTATCAAGATTAATAATAAAAGCAAACTTATAAGTATTACCTCTTCTAAGATCATTATCTTCTACTGAAGAATCAGTACCATAATCCAAGAAAAAATAAGCATCAACAGTATTATCATTATTAAAAGCAATATCTTTAGTAGTAATAACATTACCATCTTTATTATAAACATAGAATTTAACATTCTTAATAGGATTATCAACTAGTTTAAGTACACTACTAATCTTGTCACTATCAAAATTAGCAGTTACTTTATATCCTCTTATAGTATCTTTATCAAGTCTACTATCATATGAAATACCAGCATAATCACCAGAATTAGTCATATTATTAGTAATTTCTTTAACAATAATTTCCGGATTACTAACCTCATCTTCAAGTAAAAGAATAGAAGGTGTTTTAAATACATACATATTATTTAATATTGTAAACTCATTAGTCCCAGTTTCATCAAAAGCATCAGTAACTTCTATAGTATAATTCTTATATAATTTACCACCAGATATTTCTCTTAAAGCATCTAAGTTTTCAATACCAAACATATTAGAAGTTAAAGTAAATTCCTTATTATAATATAAATCTCTAATATTTTCCGTAGTAGTAAAACTACCAATAGGTTCAGGTAAAGAAACATTTTTAACATTACCTGCATATAAATTAAATGTAATAGAAGATACTTTATCAATAGAATTATCACTAGGCTCAGTACTTACCATTTCAGTATTAACAGAAATTGGCGTATCAAAACTATAATTATTATCTTTCCAATTTTGCATCATTAAAGCCTTAGTACCATCAGTCTTAGCAGTAAAACTACCAATATATTCACTACTTCTAAGTCCTTCACCATTTTGCATATCAATATCAGCATAAACTTCAAAAGTATATAAAGTATTCTCAGTAAGACCTTTAAGTAATAAATCATAAGTTAATGTATTATCATCATGATTAGTAAATGATACACCATTAATAGTCTTCTTAACATTATCAGGTCCATAATACTTAATAATAAAGTCATTTTCTTTATTAGCACATTTTCTCTCATTATTAGGTATTGTACATCCCTCATCTTTTATAGTAACAACACCACCAATTTGATTAAATGAAATAAGTTCATCATCTGGAGTAAACTCTAATGTAGGTTTACCAACAATTTGAAAATAATTACTATATCCTGTCTCAATTTGATTATTCTTATAATTATCATAATAGTCCACTACTACTTTGAAACGATAATCAACATTACTAACAAGCCCATTTTCACCAAGTTTTAATTTTTGTTCTTTTAATTCATTACTACTAAAACTATAAACAGGTTCAGCAGTAGAAATACTCTCCTCATTTATATCTTTAGCGTTATATATTTCATAAGTATACTTAGTAATACTCTTATCTTCATCAGTAGGTTTATCCATCAAAAGAGTAAACTCTTTACCATCATTACTAACCTTTACAGAAATATCACCAAGTACAGGTTTTTCTTTTAAAGTAGTATCGCTAGTATTAATAGTATAAACATCAGAATAATTCAAATTATTAAATACTACAGAATCAACTTTAATATTATATGTAGTATTTTTTTTCAAATCATCAAAAGTAACAGTATTATCATCAGAATTAGATACTATAACAGGTTCACTACAAGATTTACCATCACTACCACAAATACTTACATTAGCAGACTTAACATTACTACTACCAAAATCAATTGAATAAGATAATGTATCAGTAGTAACATACTCTCTAACTAAACTTAAATCTAAAGTGTCAGTTCTAAATATCTTTTGAAAATATTGAACACCAGTGCTATTATTTTCTTCACTAACAGTCATAACATAATTAGTATCAGGGCTCAAAGAACTAATAACAACATTTTGAATATCACTACTATTAGCAAGTATCTTAGTATAAACAGTTTTACCAGTAGTAGTATTAACAACATTAAATATTAAATTACCTTTAATAAAATCTCCTGTATCAATTACTTGAAAATTAGCTTCAAAGGAATTAATACCTGCTTTTGCACTAACCAAATCAACAGAAACCTCTTTCTTAATAACCGTTTTATTATCATCTGGATTTTCATCACCATCTACTTTGTTATCACCATTATTACCAGGTGTTGTATTTTCCTTACCATCAGTACCATTGCCATTTGGATTATTACTAGTATTATCTTTACCTTCAGCATCTCCTTTATTATCTTTTTTGTCATCTTTAACTTTACCATCACTAGGAGTAATATTAATATTTTCATTACCATCAATTGTCATCTCATTAAGTGATAATTTACTATTATCATCTAAATAAACATTTTTATCTCCAAGATCAATTTTAATATTATTTCCCACATAAATAGTAGTGCCATCACTAACAGTCTGATAACTACCCTCTTGATTTTCTATTTTAACAACTCCATCTTCTACAAATAATATTTCAAAATAATCACCACTTACTGTTTCATTACTACCAGCAAGTTTAATTTTAATATCTTTTCCAACAACAATATATTTATTATCAGTAATTTTACCAAGAAAATCACCAAATACTAAAGTTTTATCAGCAGTTTCAATATAATAACCACCATTATTATACTTAATAATAGAAGCATCAGTAATATTATAATATGGTACTAAAGAAGTACTAATATTATCTAAGTCCAATAAAACACCATTTTTCATAAAAGATAAAGAATTATCTAAATAATGAATAAAATTATTCTTATCAACATTAACTTCTTTATTATCTACATTCTTAAAAACATATTCTTCAAAAACATTTTCTTTATATACAGTATTGTCTTTAAAATAAAGTTTGTCACTCTTACTAGCAGTACTATTAATAATATATCCAGCACTATAAAATTCTTTACTAGATTTTCTAGTAAGAAATATAACTCCAATCGTCAAAATAATTAAAGCAACAATACTAATAACTAAAATGATCCAAAAACTTTTTCCACCAATTTTTTTCATTTTTATCACCGATACCTATTCTTATTAAATTATAACAAAATACACTATAAAAGTCAATTAGTACAAAATAGAAAAAAATAAACTTTTTTTAATTTAGAGGTTTACAAATAAAAAAAAATATAATATAATATTAAATGTATTTGACAGATGTCTCCTTAGCTCAGTTGGTAGAGCAACTGACTCTTAATCAGTGGGTCTAGGGTTCGAATCCCTAAGGGGACACCATTTTTATATTTTTTAGAAAAAAAGGCTTGTCAATTCATTATATATATGATATAATGAATGAGCAAACAAAAAATGGGCTTGTAGCTCAGGTGGTTAGAGCGCACGCCTGATAAGCGTGAGGTCGATGGTTCAAGTCCATTCAGGCCCACCATTTTTTGGCCAGTTGGTGAAGTGGCTTAACACACTGCCCTTTCACGGCAGCATTCATGGATTCGAATTCCATACTGGTCACCATTGTAAATATTAAAACTCTTGAATAATCAAGAGTTTTTATTTTTCATCAAAGACATTAGAAATAACTATTCCACATATCATAAATATAATTCCAATAATCAAATCACTAATATATACCTTAGTTTTAAATATCTGTATAATAAGAAGAACTACACTAGAAATAAACATTCCAAGTATAAAAGCATACATCTTATTATTATGTTTTCTAAATAAATAATCAACAACTTTAACAAGTAAAATAACTGTAACTATAACACCAATAACAAAAGGTATAATAATTCTAATATTAGTAATATTACCAATAGAATAAACAATAATATCATAAGTACCAAACAACATAAGTAAAGCAGTTCCACTTATTCCCGGTATAATACTACCAATAGCTTCAAATATACCAGAAACAAAAAACATAATAAAATCAAAAAAATTATTTTTAATAACATAACTATTATTAATATTTAAAATAACAATAAGAGAAAAAATAATAAAACTAATAATACTAATATAATAATCACTCTTGTTAACCTTATTAACAATAAAAGAAAAGCCTCCAATTATAAGACCAATAAAGAAAAGCATCGTTATAACATAATACTTATCTAGACATAAACTAATAATCTTACTAAATAAAATAATTGATACTATAACTCCAATACCTATCGGAAATAAATACTTAATAGCAGCTTTAATATTATTCTTAAAATTACAAATATAAAAAATAGACTTATCATAAACACCCATAATAGTAGCAAGCATAGCTCCACTTACTCCTGGTATAATCTTACCAATACCGATAATAAAACCTTTTATAAAATTTATCATTAATGTATCTCTTTACATACTCCAGGATTTGGTTTATAAAAGCAATGATTTTTATATTTACCGGCAAAATCCTGTCCCCACCAAGTACTAGTACAACTAGTTCCACTTTTAGGAGCATAAAACCATAAGGCATTAGTAGCAGGATAATAATATTCTCCTCTTATAACTCTCTCGGCAAGTTCACTTTCTTTAGCAGTAGGATTACCATAAAATAAAGAACTACTAGTTCCTGAAAAACCACCTGGACTTTGATAAACCATCTCTGAGATAGTTCTAATATCTTTAAAAGTAAGACAATCCGCTAGTACTCTATTAATACCAACATTACCAACCATAAGCATACCAAGGTCTCCTTCACCAACTGCTTCTGCTCTCATAAGTCTAGCAAGTAATTCTTTTTCTTTAGTAGTATATTTAACAATCATAACATCACCACTAAATTATATGAAAATCAAAAAAAAATAGAAGATTTCTCTTCTACTTTATAATTATATTTATTGCCTCTTGAAGTTGATTGTCATTCTCAGTAGTAGGATTATTAAAATATTCCTCATTTAACTCAACAACCTTAGTAGGAGTAACACCAACCTCATTAATAGAATTACCATCAGGAGTTAACCATTTCTGAGTAGTATACTTAATCATACTACCATCTAAAAGTTTCTTAGTTTGTTGTACAGTACCTTTACCATAACTATTAGTACCAACAATATCTCCCCCATAACTTTCTTTAATAGCGGAAGCAAGTATTTCACTCGCCGAAGCACTACCACCATTAATAAGAACAACAATATCGTATTTTCTTTTTTCTTTAGTAGTATCCTTCTTCTTAACCTTTCCCTTAGAATCTTCTAACTGATAAATAACCTTTCCCTTATCTAAAAATAAATTACATATATCAGTAACTGAAGATAAATAACCACCACTATTATCTCTAACATCAATAATAAGATCATCAATATTACTCTTTTCTAATTCATCTAATTTATTCTTAAATTGTTTATAAGAATTACTAGCAAATAAAGAAATCTTAATATATCCAATTTTCTTATTATCTTGTTCAATAACTTTACCACTAACATGAGGGATTTCAACCTTACTCAAATTAATAGAAATATCCTTTTCTTCATTATTTCTTTTAACAGTAAGAACAATTTTAGACTTACCACTATTCTTAATATAATTAGAAATATCATTACTATTTTTACCTTCATAACTTTCACCATCAACCTTAAGAATAACATCTCCAACCTTAAGTCCAGCTTTATAAGAAGGTGAATCATCAAACATATCAATAACACTAATAGTACCATCCTCTAAAGTAGCGACTGTACATCCAATACCTTCATAACTACCATTAATAGTTTCATCAAAAGAACTAGTACTCTCAGTATCACTATAACTAGTAAAAGTATCTCCTACTGAAGAAATCATTCCCTCTACTGCTCCATCTATTAGCTTATCTCTATCAAGTTCTCCATAATAATTATCAACAATAGCATAATACGTATCAACAACCTTCTTTAAATCTTTAGTAACTGCTAAATAATTCTTTCCAGTAATTATACTAATACCCCCAAAACACATAAGAATACCAATACCAATAGAAAATATCATTACAATAATAACTTCTTTTGAAGTATATAATTCTTTTTCTTTAGTTTTATTATCATTAACTATCTCTACTTTTTTATCTTTTACTTTTTTATTACTACCTTTTTTCTTCTTTATATCTTTTTTATTATCAATTCTAGTCACACTATCATCTCCATACTAATTTTACCACATAAAAAATAAAAAAGATATAATTAAATAAATAATTATACACTTTTTATAATAAGATAATAACCCAAATAACTAATAATACCACATATATAAAATACCATACTTATAACTAAAAACTGATTAAATATAACATTAATAACATTACTAATATTAATAAAATAAATATTACTCTTAATAATAAACTTAAATATTAATCCAATAACAATAATAAAACTACCAGAAATAATAAAAGTATCTCCTAATCTTCTTAATATATTAATCTTATTCTTTTCCAAAACAAATAATAAAGCAATAATAACAAAAATAATTATAAATAAAATAATCATAAATCACTAATAAGATTAACATCTAAATCATAAATATAATCACTAATATCACTTCTATATACATTACTCTTATCAATTACCTTATTCTTAAGTATATTATTAATACTATCATCATTATTAACATCATTAACAATCATATTATAAATATCATCATTACTAAGTTTAGTACCACCTCTTAACTTATAACTAACAACATTATCAAGTACTGTCTTCAAACTATCATTAAGATAACTAGAATTCATTAAAATATCCATATCATTATCACTAATATTAAGTTCATTTCTAACATCATAATAAGTACCATTATAATTACCATTATCATCACTAAGTAAATCCTTAATATTAATAACATTAACTATCTTATCTACCCCATTATCACTAACAACATTAATAATAACAGCATAAGTACCCATAATAGTACTAACACCTACAAGTAATACTAATAAAATACTAACAACAATCTTCTTCATATATATATTTCACCATTATTATTATCTACAAAAATTTTATTAATATTCAAAAAAACTTAATTATATTAAATTAAGTTTCCATAATTTCCTTTTTATTATATTTTAAGAAACATCACCTTTTGTATATAAAATTGTACATACTGTACTAGAAGTAACTCTATCTATTCTCGCTGTTACACTCTGCGTAGTTAATGTGCCGGATACAGTACCGTTAAATTTTAAAGTTGCTACTTGATTATTTGTACATGAAATTGATGATGGCTTATAAGCATTAGATAAAGTAGGTGCTGTGAATGAATATTCAAATGGTAGTGTTGGAGCAATAGATTTAGATGTCATTTGAGTAATTGTTCCCGAAACATTTTTTTGTAATACAACACTATATGCTTCGACAACAGTTCCTGCTTTTTGCCATATGGCATATAATGTAGTATTAGCATCAATAGTAAAAAGTTCTCCAGCACTATAAGTTGCAGTAGTGGCATTTTTAGTAGTACTCCAACCTAAAAAAGTATAATTACTTCTAGTAGGTGTAACATTACTCAAAGTTATTGCTTCACCTTTAAGCTTCTTTTGAGGCTCTGGAGTACTAGAAGTTCCTCCATTAAGATCATAACTTATAGTATATTCCTTTGTTTCAGTATAAACAGCCTGTCCATCAATAACAATCTTAGAATTAAAAGTCTTACCTATCTGACTATTAGGAGTACTTATACTAAGCCATACTCTAACACTAATATCTATACTCTCACCAGCAGCTAGTGTAACATCTTTTTTTATAATACCATTAGATAAACTAGATAAAGTAGTAACACTACCATCATCTACTTTTAATTTAATATATTGTGAATCAATAGTAGTACTACTACTACCAGTAGACAATAATTTAATATTAAACTTATAATTCAAATTACCAGTATTAGTAATAGTAAAAGTATAAGGTGTACTAGTAGAACCAACACTATCTTCTACCGGTAAAGCATCAGATAAACTAATAGTACTACCTTTACTACTAGCAGTTATAGATAAAGTACCAGTAGAATATCCTTCAGTATTCTTAGAAGTTTCTTCATGATAAAATAATGAATAAGTAGAATTAAGTAACGAAAATCCTATCAAAGAAACTGCAATAGCAGCAACCACAATAATAATTTTCTTTTTATTTTTTATAAAAAACTCTTTATCCATAATTATCCTTTCCTTTCATTATTTAGATTCAATATAAACTTTCATAGTCCCAACAAAACCACTATTCATATACTCATTAGTTATATCTTCATAACTAACCCACATACCAACTTTAACAGTTAATTCACTTAATTTATCAATCTTACCCTCATAAATTAAATAATTATTTTTACCATTTTTAATACCACTAGTATTATCTAATTTCTTATCAAGAACATTATTAATAATCTTATTACCATTAACATATATATTATAATTAATATATTTACTAGGTAATTTTTTACTAATTTTATACTTATCATAATTATTACTCTCTTCAAGTACTATCATATAATTAGATACAGTATTATTCTTATTTTCTAATTTAATATCTTTAATATCCATAATATCTTTAATTTCAATAACATCTTTCTTATCATTATCAATAATCTCAAAAATATTATCATTATATCTAATATGTTCACTATTTTTTACCATAACATTAAGATTATTATAAATAATTTCGGCATATCCATTATCAAAATATATAATTTTAATATTATCTTTAGTTTTCTTTTCATCAACTTTAGCATACTTAATATCATCAACAATTATATAATCTTTTTCTTTTATAGTACCATCTGAATATGTATATTTATTTCCCTTTTTTGATATAGGAGTACTAACACCACTTAAAGTAGTAAAGAATTCATCATCATTACTTGTAATATCACTATTTCTAACAAATAATTCAACTTTATCTTTTATAACTATAACACTACCATCAGATAAATAAATAAGATTAATATTATATTTATCATTTTTCTTATATTCACCACTTAAATCATTAGTAATAGCCTTAGAATCAATTACTCCACTTTCAGTTATACCATAATTACCATTAACTGAATATATTCTTTTATAACTACCATCATCATATTTTACAATAGCAGTTCTATCAGAATAAAAAGTAATAACACCCTTAACCTTACCTTTATTTTTATCTTTAATAGAAACCTCTTTTAATTTAATAACAACACCTCTTAAATTATTATCTTGTATTAAATTACTATCAAAAACTTTTTCAGCATATTCTTTAGTAATAGGAGTACCATTTACAATACTATTGTCATCTCCATCAAAAGAAACAACCACACCATTTTGTTCATACATAACAATAGAAGACTCTTTCATATTACCAAATATCAAAGTAATAGCAATAATAAATACTGATACCGACAAAAGAAGAGAAATAGCAAGTAAAAGTCTTCCATTCTTAATAAGAAAAAGAACAAAAGGACTATGATATTTTCTTTCTTCTTCTAAAGTTATTTTATTTTCATCTTCGTCATATTTTTTAACAAAGAATTTATTATTCCTAATCATAATTTCACCTTCTTACAATTGATACTTCACTCTTTTTCTTAACAACTTTATTTTTAACATTTTTACCTAATTTAACAATGTCATAAGATAGTATTGCTAAACATGGAATTAAAACAACGATAATAAGTCCACCTTTAGTAGCAAGTATACTCTGAATATATCCAATTTTAGGTATCTTAAAAATAACTTCACCAATAATATTAGTATCCTCAGCTAAAGTAAAATCAGCAGTATTATTAGCATCTCCCTTAGTCTGAAAAGTATATTTATTAGTAGTAGCATCATAATACTTTGCTTTAATTCTATGAGTTACAATTATATTAGAAAGTCTAGGATCTGAAGATAAGAAAGTAATAATATCACCAACTTCTAAATCTTTAGCCTCTCTCTTTTTTGTAACTACTACATCTTTAGGCATTATCTCAGGAACCATTGACCCAGTAAGTACAACATAAGCATTATAAACAGGAGGCGATGTATCCCCTTTAGCAGCTCTAATCTTAATGTCCGCAACATAAGCAAGAAGCATAAGACCAACTAGTAATAACCAAATAAATATAGCATATGATATAACACTAGTAATAAACCTAAGTGGCTTTATTTTTTCTTTAGTTATATGTACTTTATAATGTCTTACTCCAAAATAATTATTATTAATATCTAAATATGAATCCATACTCTCACTCCTATTTATTCTAAAATAATTATACAGTAATTTTTTAAATATTACAATGATTTTAACAAAAAAAATTGACAAAGAAACATCTGTTTGATATAATTAACTATGTAATGGGGCTGCTTATGGCTTCGACGAAAATATAAGTATTTAATTAGCAAGACGTGCTCTTCGCGTAAAGAAGAAAATTAAACATAACTGGAAACAGCTATAAAAACGCTGTTGCTTATGCCTAACCAATAGGCAGCAACAGGTTCTACTAATTCTTTGTCTGTGAGAATTAGCTAGGACTTATAAAGCAGACTATATTATGATTTAAGTTTAGACTTCATAACGAACAACTATAAACTAGCAAGTAATTACGATTGTAGGTTGTCTATTTACTTTGCGAATCTGATAACCTAATAATCTTGTAGAAGGTTAAATAACTTTATTTGCGGACAGGGGTTCGAGTCCCCTCAGCTCCACCATTAGAAAATAAAGCGAACTTTTTCTACTTTACAAAAAAACTTCGCTATTAACATAAATTTAAATTTAGGTAAAAAGAAACTATAATGAATTTACTCACTATAGTTCTTTTTTATCATTAACAAATAAATTATTAACATTCTTTGAAGGCATAAGTACATATACATCATGATCTATCTTAATATTATAACTACCACTCATATCATCAAAAGATTCACCATCAATACATAAAGGTTTCTTCAAAGGACTATTAAATTTTATTTTAATATTATCAGTTTGATAAAAATAAAATCCTGGTATTTTACTAGCATCATATAAAGCAAAGAAATATAAAGTCTTAACAATATCTTTAAGTTTAGTAATATTACAAAGTAATACTTCAAATTTATTATCATCAAGTTTAATATCTTTATAAAAATTATTAATACCCGCTACTCTATTAGCATTAGTAATAAGAGCAAAAGAGAATAATCCTCTATATTTTTCATTATCTACTTCATAAGTAATATCATATAGTTTAACTTTTCTAAAAAAATCTCTAGCCCCTTCTCTAATATATGCAAGATGTCCTATTCTTTTTTTTAACTCTCTAGGAGTCTCATAAGGAATATTCATAAATTTACCAAAACCAGCAGAATAAACAAAAGGTTTATCATTAATAGTACAAATATCTATTCTTTTAACTTTACCATTTAAGGCTAGTTTTAAATTATTAAGCATATTTTTACCATATCCCCACATAGCACCAACATCATTCGTAGTCCCCGAAGGCAAATGACATAAAACAATTCTATCTTTTCTCATAAAATTACCCGTCATAACCTCATTAAAAGTACCATCTCCACCAATAGAAACAACAAGATCACACTTATCAATATTAGCTACAATACTAGTGGCATCTCCCTTATATTTAGTTTTTTCTATTATAACAGAATAATCATATTCATTAAGTATTTTTTCAATCTTTGGTAAAGTAACTTCTTTATTATACTTACCAGAATTAGGATTATAAACAACTAAGCATTTCTTCATAAAAAAATCACCCTCATCTATATCTTATCATATGTTAAAGAAAAAAGGAATATCAATCTGAACTTGTCAATAGAAAGTAGACAATAAAAGAACATTAATTAAATCCTAGTTG